>Ga0209347_1000130_pt1 | contig 214656 bp, 192 predicted proteins | sample AutmiccommuBRH23_FD_187382 | JGI IMG/M metagenome (GOLD analysis project Ga0209347, IMG submission 187382) | Deep subsurface microbial communities from Mt. Terri, Switzerland - Autotrophic microbial communities BRH/23 (SPAdes) (version 2) | ecosystem: Environmental > Aquatic > Deep subsurface... | reverse complement strand
AGCAGCCACCCCGCCCCGCCAGAGTGCGGGGTTTTTCATGCCCGCATCACGGAGGCCGCGCGTGCCCTTCTCACATCTTCCCGAGGCCGCTCGCGGCCTCCTGTCCGGGCTGGCTGGTCTGGCCGGGGTCATCCTGGCCGTCCTGTTCGGCCGTCTGGCGTGGCACACGGCCGAGGTCCAGCGCGGCAACCGCCGGTTCTGGTCCTGGTTGCTGGCCCTGGAGGGCCTGACGGTCGGGGTCCTGGTCGTCCTGGCCAAGGCCGCAAGCGACTACGCGGGCCTTGTCCCCGGTGGCTGGCAGGAGCTTGGCATGGCCGCCGTTCTCGGCTGGCTGGGGCCGCGCGGGCTGGATGCTCTGTTGATGCCGTGGCTGCGGCGCAAAATCCCCAAGGAGGAGTAAGACGCGATGACCCTAGAACCCCTGCTGGCCCACATCCGCGAGGCCGAAGGCTACAGCGCCACGCCCTACCGATGCCCGGCCGGAAAGCTGACCATCGGCTATGGCACCAACATCGAATGGCTGGACCGCGAGGAAGCCGAATGGCTGCTGCGCCACCGCCTGGAAAAGGCCGTCGCCGAGGTCCACCGGCGCTGGCCCTGGGCGGACCGGCTGACCGAGGCGCGGCGGTCGGCCCTCTATGACATGGCCTACAACATGGGCGTTCCGGGCCTGTCCAATTTCCGCAAGATGCTTGCCGCGCTTGAGGTGGGCGACTACCAGACCGCCGCCGCCGAGGCCAAGGACTCGCGCTGGTATCGACAGGTCGGCCGGCGCGCTGTCCGGCTGGTGTCGATGATCGGGGAGGGGTGACGACCATGCGCAAGGTGATGACTGTGGCCGCCGTTCTGGCGGCCTTTTCTTTGGGCGGGTGCGCGGCGGTCCCGGTGGTTGGGGCTGCTGCTGCCCTGGGCGTGCAGGTCTACTGCATGGGGGTCCACGACACGGGCAAGGCCTACCTCCGCGACCGCCTGACTGGCGGCGTGCAGGTGTTCGCCTGCGAGGACCATGCGACGGAGGGCGGGCGATGACGTACCGGGGGGTGACCTATCCCGACCGCTTGGTGCTGGTCCACGTCCAGGGCGAGACGTGGGAGGTGGTGGCCGACTATCGCTGCCGTTGGGAGGGCGGGGAGATCACCGTTCCCGCCGGCACCAAGACCGACTTGGCGAGCGTGCCGCGCCTGTTCCGCTGGCTGGTCCCCGTGGTGGGGGACCAGAACGGCGCGGCGGTTGTGCATGATCGCTGCTACGAGGTGCAAACCATCCTGCCCCGCGCCGAGGCCGACGCCCTGTTCCTCGCCGGCATGAAGGCGGCGGGCGTCGGCTGGGCGCGGCGGTGGGCAATGTATGCCGCCGTCCGGGTGGGCGGCTGGGTGCCCTGGGGGCAGCGGGCGCGGGAGATCGAGCGGGAGCGGGCGGTGGGGGCGGTGCCTGGGTAGGCTTGTTGGGGGGGCGGTGCCCTTAGAGGGCTCGCTGCGTTAGTGCGCACACTGTAGGCACATACGAATAGGCGCCCCGAGTCTCAGGCGTAAAAATTGGGAAATCACAGGGGGTTGATAGTAGGAAAAACAACAGCTTGGGCACCCGCCGCCCTCGTTTACACCGAGAGGGTCGGCGGTTCGAGCCCGTCACCGCCCACCAAGGCACGCCATGCAGAAGGGGCGGCACCCACACAGGGTGCCGCCCCTTGGCATCTCTACTGGTGACATCCGCTATTCGGCGGGTTCGACGCGCGGTGCCTGGGTGTTGGCGATGAAGCGGCTCATCCACCAGGACAGCAGGCCGATGGCAACGGCGGCCACCGGAACCAGAGTCATCAGAACGTTCAGGTTCTCACCGGCGAACCGGGTGGTCGAGCCTTCGAGCGTGCTGGCCACGATGAACCAGATGGCGATCGGGGCGACCATGAAGGCGGCCAGTAGGTAGGGCAGGAAACGCATCAAACTCTCCTTGCGGGGCATCATGTGTGTGCATATGGCGACCCGCGTCGTGGCGGGGAACCGCGAAGAGAGTTGTAGGCATTTTAAGTGGAACCGCAACCCTCTGAGGTGTAGGGGTTTTCCTGACTAACAGGGTAGGGCGGGGGAGCGTGTCCTGCCGGTTCTAATAATGGGGCGGCTTGTAGGCCTCGACCTGGGGTTCGACCGCCTGCATACGGTCATGCAGACCCCGCACGGTGCGGGTGAGCTTGTCGATCTCGTCCCACTGGCGGGCGATGACGTCGCTAAGGTCCTGATTGGCGACCTCTAGGTGGGCGACGTGGCTTTCCAACGCACTCAGACGTGCTTCCAGATCGGACAGGGCGGGCATGGGGTGTCGGCTCCTGAAAGGGGGATAATGCAATGTGGCACAGCAGTCCCACGCGCCATTGACAATTGTCAACCGCACCGTCAGAAAGCGCGCATCTCAGAAAACGGATGTACGCCCCGGAGGTTGATCCGGTGGCTGGGGGAACACGGAAATGGACGCATTCACGCCGATTTCGGCAGCCGTGGGGGGGCTTCTCATCGGTGCCGGGGCCGTTCTGCTCTTGCTGGGCAACGGGCGGATCATGGGCGTTAGCGGAATTCTGGAGGCGTTGCTCAAGGGCGACCGCACGCTGTGGCGGGTCGGCTTCATGGTCGGCATGCTGATTCCGGGCGTGGTGGCGGCTTTGGTCGTGGGGGTGCCGCTCGGCCAGTCTGGCATGTCCGTGCCGCTGCTGATCGGCGCTGGATTGCTGGTCGGGTTCGGGTCGCGCATGGGCAGTGGCTGCACCAGCGGCCACGGCATTTGCGGACTGGCGCGCTTTTCCAAACGGTCGTTGGTGGCGACCCTGGTGTTCTTTTCGGCCACAGCCGCCACCGTCTTCGTGATGCGGCATATGCTCGTCGGGGGGAACCTGTGATGCGGGGCATGATCTGTTCAGTGGCCGCCGGAGTGCTGTTTGGCAGCGGCCTGATCGTTGCCGGAATGACCAGTCCGGCCAAGGTGCTGGGCTTCTTTGACTTCGCCGGGGCATGGGACCCCAGCCTCGCGGTCGTGATGGCCGTGGGCCTGTTTACCGCGACCGTGGGCTACCGCCTCGCACAGCGGCGCGTCGCGCCGTGTTGGGCGTCGTCTTATGTTCTCCCCGAGCGGACCGAAATTGACCGCCGTTTGATGATCGGTTCGGCCATCTTCGGACTTGGGTGGGGACTTGTCGGATACTGCCCCGGACCAGCCCTGGTCGCCGGGGCTGCCGGAGCGTTGGACGCTGGCATCTTCGCCAGCGCCATGATCGGCGGTATGCTGGTCTGGCGCATGGTCGAACGAACGCTGGAAATACGCGCCGTTCAGGCGTGAAGGAAGGAACCGGGCTCTGCCCGAACCCGCCAGGAGCCACGGGCTCCTGGACCTCGGGAATTGGCTTCACTAGGAAGCCGCGCGCAGCGCATTCATACCGTCCGCCCTATGAACTGACCCACTGGAAGAAGGTGGGCTGCCGCCCACGCCCGCTCGGGGTGAACCCCGAACCCCTTTTGTTTCTTTAAAGCGGTTTGCGTTTAATGTGAACCACGGCTTGGGCTTGTATATGTTGGGCTGCCGCCCAAGCCCGCTTGGGGCAAGCCCCAAACCCCATCTCATTTTTTAGAAGAAAAAGGGAGGTCTGGAGCGTAGCTCCAGGCTGGCGGCAGCCATCCGCGACAGCGGGTCACTGCGTCAGATTAAAAGCAAACCGCTTTAAGAAGAACAAGGAGGTTTGGAGCATCGCTCCAAATGGGTTCGGGCGATAGCCCGGCCGCGCAAGCGACCATGAGGGGCGGTTCATGGGTCGGCTGGTATAAAGGCTGAGGGAATATCTGCCTGCGGCGCAAGGTGCGGGAACGCCTAAGTTTACGGGGTCAAGGGGCCGAGCGGCCCCTGGCGGGTACGGGCAGAGCCCGCCTTCCCCTAAAACCCGCACCTCACCAGAACGACAGCAGCGCCGCCAGGCACAGCAGGGTGAACACCATTCCGAAGCCGTAGCACAGGGCGGCGACGACCGAGCGTGATCCCGACGTGCGGGCGCCCAGGTCCTGGATGGTCATGCGGAACCGGTGGGCGGCGTGCCACAGGGGCAGCACCAGGACGCCGAACAGGATGATCTTGCCCAGCGGGTTGGCGGCAAAGGCGTAGACGCGGTCATAGGACAGCGCCTCGGCGTCGATCAGGCCCAGGGGCACGGCGATGCCGGTCACGAAGATCATCACCGGCAGCATCAGGGCAGCCACCAGCCCACCTCCGGCAAAGGGGAACCACACCAGGGGCTTGTTGGCGCGGGTATAGGTCTTGCGTCCTGTCGTCTTGCTCATGGCCATGGGTCCTTTCACCACAACACCGCGGCCAGCACGACGATGCTGGCCGCCGCCCAAATCACGTACTGCGCACCGATGATCGGGCCGGGCGGCACGAAATGGTCGCCGCGCATGATCGGCGTGGTGCGCGGGGTCAGGGCGAACCAGGTGACGGTGTGGAAGGTGGCGAACACAAAGGCCAGCACATGGAAGATGACCGACAGCGGGTGGCTGAGCACGCCCAGGAAGCTGCCCCAGGCGTCGGGCCCCTGGCTGAGCTGCCACAGGCCGACGATCAGGATGGCGACGTAGGCGCCGACGAAGAAGCTCGTCATCTCGCGCAGCATGTAGCGGATGTAGAACGGCTTTTCCAGCCACCAGGTGTTGGGCAGCGTGGGCTCGTAGGGTTTGCGGCTCATCGTGCCTTCCTCCCCGGAATCAGGTGGTCCAAGGCCCAGTCGATGGAGCTTTCGATCTTCTGCTCCTGAATGGCGCCGGCCGGTTCAACGTCCTTGGGGCAGACTTCCGAACAGGCGGAGACGAAGGTGCATTCCCACACGCCGTATTCGCTGGCCGTCACGTCCTTGCGCAGGTCCTTGCCTTGGTCGCGGCTGTCCAGGTTGTAGCGGTGGGCCAGCGCCAGGGCGGCCGGGCCGATGAACCCCGGATTGAGCCCGACCTGCGGGCAGGCGGCGTAGCACAACAGGCAGTTGATGCAACTGGTGTGATGCTTGAAACGCTTGAGTTGCTTGGGAAGCTGGATGAACGTCCCTTCTTCAACCGGCTTTTCGGTCGTGCGGATGATCCACGGCTTCACGGCCTCCAGCTTCTCCATGAAGCTGTCCATGACGATCACCAGGTCCTTCTCGACCGGGAAGTTCTTCAGCGCCCCCACGGTGATGGTGCCCTTGCCGTCCTTGAGGTAGTCGCGCAGGAACGCCTTGCACGACAGGACCGGCTCGTTGTTGACCATCATGCCGCACGACCCGCAGACGGCCATGTGGCACGACCAGCGGAAGGTCAGCGATCCGTCGACGTTGTCCTTGACCCAGTTCAGGGCGTCCAGGACGACCCAGTCCTCCTGATAGGGGACCGAAAAGCTCTCGGCATGGGGGACGTCGTCGCTTTCGGGGTTGTAGCGCAGGACCTCCAGCGTGAACGTGGTGGTGTCGCTCATTTCGCCTCTCCGCCATAGACGCGTTCGGCCGGCTGTGACCGGGTGATGACCACGTCGCGGTATTCGACGCGCGGCGCCTCGCCCTCCACCCGATGGGCCATGGAGTGCTTGAGGAACGCCGCATCATCGCGCGCCGGATGATCGAGCCGCTGGTGCGACCCACGGGATTCGGTGCGTTGCAGGGCGGACAGGGCCATGGTTTCACCGATCTCGATCATGTTGCCCAGTTCGATGGCGCCGGTCAGGTCGGTGTTGTAGACGCCGCTCTTGTCGTCGATGGCGACGTTGGCGAAGCGGGTCTTCAGCACGGCGAGGGTTTCGACTGTGGCGCGCAGGCTGTCCTCGGTGCGGTAGATGCCGCAGCCGGTTTCCATGGTGTCGTTGAGCGCGGTGCGCAGGCCGACGACCGATTCCGTTCCCTTGGAGCGTTCCAGCAGGGCGACCACGCGCTTGCGGTGGCCGTCGGCCTGGGCGAGGGCATTGGTGTGGCTGGGCATCGGCACGCCGCGCGCATGGGCGGCGGCGTTGCGTCCGGCCACGGCGCCGAACACCAGAAGCTCGGTCAGCGAGTTGGAGCCCAGGCGGTTGGCCCCGTTGATCGACACACAGGCGCATTCACCGGCGGCATAGAGGCCGGGGACCGGGGTGCCGGCCGTGATGTCGGTGTGGATGCCGCCCATGGTGTAATGGACCACCGGGCGCACCGGGATGGGGGCGTTGACCACGTCCACGCCGACGTAGGACAAGGCGAGATCGCGGATGAACGGCAGGCGCTCGGCGATCTTGGCCTCGCCCAGGTGGCGCAGGTCGAGGTGCATGACGTCACCCCATTTGCTGTCGATGCAGCGGCCCTTTTGCTGTTCCTGCCAGAACGCCTGGGACAGGCGGTCGCGCGGGCCAAGCTCCATGGCTTTCTTGCGCGGCCACGGGTCGGGCGGCCCCATGCCGTAGTCCTGGAGGTAGCGGTAGCCGTCCTTGTTGACCAGGATGCCGCCTTCGCCGCGCGCCGCTTCCGAGATCAGGATGCCGGTGCCGGGCAGGCCGGTCGGGTGGTACTGCACGAACTCCATGTCCTTGAGCGGCACGCCGGCCCGGAAGGCCATGGCCATGCCGTCGCCGGTCTTGATGGCGCCGTTGGTGGTGAACGGGAACACCCGTCCGGCCCCGCCGGTGCAGATGATGACCGAGCGGGCCAGGATGACCATGGGCTTGCCGCTGCGGATTTCATGGGCCAGCACGCCGGCGATCCGGCCGTCCTCGATGAGGAGGTCGGTGGTGTAGACCTCGTCCAGGCGCTTGACCGACGGGTACTTCATGGAGGTCTGGAACAGGGTATGCAGCAGGTGGAAGCCGGTCTTGTCGGCGGCGTACCAGGTGCGTTCGATCTTCATGCCGCCGAACGGACGGACGGCGACCTTGCCGTCGGGCGTGCGGCTCCACGGGCAGCCCCAGTGCTCGGTGCGGATCAGTTCTTTGGGGGCCTGGGCCACGAAGAAATCAACCGCGTCCTGGTCGCACAGCCAGTCACCGCCGGATACCGTGTCGTTGAAGTGGTGGTCCAGGCTGTCCTCGGCCTTGGCCACGCCGGCCGCGCCGCCTTCGGCCGCCACGGTGTGGCTGCGCATTGGATAGACCTTGGACAGCAGGGTCACCGACAGGCTGGGGTCTGCCTCGGCGGCGGCGATGGCAGCGCGCAGTCCCGCTCCGCCGGCCCCGACGATGGCGATATCGGTTTCAATCACATCCATTAGCGAAGCGCCCCTTGCCCACGACATCAATGACGTGCGCCGATCATAGACCATGACGGCGCAACAACCAACCGATGCCGCGCTCGGATGAGGGGGGATTGCCTGTGATTTGAAAGATTTAACCGAAGTGCCTCAGAGGCGTTCGGCGACGACTTTCTGGTACATGCCGCCGAAGAAGGTTTCCTTGCGCCAAGCAAAGCCCTCGCTTTCGGACGCATACGATCTGATTTCGTGCGCCCACAGGGTGGTGGCGAACGGTTCCAGGGCGGCGAAGACGCCCGCCATCACCGGGCGGAGCGGGTGCAGGGCCGATGGGCGGTGGTAATCGACGAACACCACCTTGCCGCCGCGCCGCACGCTGCCGAGCAAGGCATCGACGATGCGGCCCTTGTAGTCCTCGGGAACTTCGTGCAGCAGGAAGAAGCAGGTCACCGCGTCGTAGGGGCCACGGCCGGACTCGGCGGCGTCCCATAACTCGACCGAGGCCTGCGGCACATCGGACAGTTTGCGGCGGGTCAGCGAGACCTGGATCGGCGCGATGTCGCTGACGTCCAGGTGCCCCGCCGCGCCCAGCGTGGCGGCGACATCGGCCGAGAAGGTGCCGTAGACGCAGGCCGGCTGGAGGACCCGCCAGCCGGGCCGCAACTCCGCCGTCACGCTGCGGATGAGGCGGCGCGCGTTGCCCCACAGGATGGCCGTCACTACCGGCTGGCGGTCGAACACCGCGCAGCCCAGCTTGCTCAGGTATGCCCAGGTGTAGGTTTCGCTGAGATAGGCCGGGATGGTTGGCGTTTGGGCCGGACGAGGGGGCTCGGCCAACAAGGCGCTGTCGCGGCGGCTCATGTCATTGCGCTCCAGGGCTTACGGCTTCAGCAGTCATGGCTGGTGTTGGCAGGGGGGCCGTACATGCGGTGCGCACGGTCCTCGAAGGCGGTGATCATGCGGTCCACCGAGTCCCGCGACAGCAGCATCCCCAGTGCCGAAAGCGCCCGCGACCGCAACTCGAACGTCACGTCCAGGGTAATGAGGCAGCCACCATCGTCGGCCACGTCGAACGTCCACAGAAGCTCGAACTGGCGAAATGGCGCTTGGCTCGACTGTACCCGAATGGCATTGGGTGCCGACAACTGCGTATGGGTCGTAAAGGTATGGCGTACCGGCCCCAGGCGGACGACCTGGTCGGTGTCGTAGCCGTCATCCTTGGTGTTGCGCACCCGCACGGCCTGCCATGTCGGAAGGAACTCCGGGTAGCGCTGCACGTCGGCCACCAGATCGAACATGCGATGCGGCGGGTAATAGACTTCCCGCTTCACGGTCGTCGTCGGCACGACTTCCCCCTCACGATATCGGAAACCATGGTCGTTCCTTCGCTGGGGGCACCCCCTTGGCGCGGGAACCCCGCACCTTATGTAATGCCCGAACGCGGATGTCCAGCCTGCGTATGCCGCCGCCATGGCGGGCCGGTGCTTGGGTGGGGTGTTGACCCGTGGGGGCGCGGCCAACCCGTTCTGGGGGTTAGGAATGAAAGCCCGGCGCACCCTGCTGCCGGGTATCATCGCTTGACTTGACGGGACTCTGGGGATTACATCACGGCGGTTTTCGTGCGGGGGACCCGTCCCGTCGCGTCTGGAGCAAGGCGCTTTTCGCGCGGCTTGACGCCGGTTCCCGACTACCCTATGAACCCACCCGGCCGGGTGGGGCCGGGGCGGGAGTCGGAGGACGGACCGCCGCAGACCGAAACACGCCGTGGCTCCCGTCAAGGGAACCCGTAACGAGGGCAGGAAGGGTCGGGCGACGGCAGTCGCGCCCACCGCCGAGTCAGGAGGTTGGAGCTCATCCCATGGAGGACCTGCTGCGCGAATACCTGCCGATCCTGATATTCCTCGGGATCGCAATCGCAATTTCCGGGATAGCCATCCTGGCGTCCTACATCGTCGCCCCGCAGCATCCGGATTCGGAAAAGGACTCGGCCTACGAGTGCGGCTTCGAGGCCTTTGACGACGCCCGCGCCCGGTTCGACGTGCGGTACTATCTGGTGGCGATCCTGTTCATCATCTTTGATCTGGAAGTCGCCTTCCTGTTCCCGTGGGCGGTCAGCCTGGCCGACATCGGGGCGTTCGGGTTCTGGTCGATGATGGCGTTCCTCGGGATCCTGACCATCGGCTTCGTCTACGAATGGAAGAAGGGAGCCCTGGAATGGGAGTGAGCAGCGGAAGCATTCACAACCCCGCCCAGCCTCTGCCGCCGGGTCCGGAGCAGGATGCCCTCCTCAAAGGAGTGGGGCAGGAGCTTCAGGAAAAGGGGTTCATCCTGTCCACGGTGGACGGTCTGGCCAACTGGGCCCGCACCGGATCGCTGTGGCCCATGACGTTCGGCCTGGCCTGCTGCGCCGTGGAAATGATCCACGCCTACATGCCGCGCTACGACCTGGACCGCATGGGCGTCGTGCCGCGACCCAGCCCGCGCCAGTCCGACGTGATGATCGTCGCCGGCACGGTGTGCAACAAGATGGCCCCGGCCGTGCGCAAGGTCTATGACCAGATGGCCGAGCCGCGCTGGGTGATCTCGATGGGCTCGTGCGCCAACGGCGGCGGCTACTACCACTATTCGTACTCTGTGCTGCGCGGAGTTGACCGGATCGTTCCGGTTGACGTCTACGTTCCGGGGTGCCCGCCGACCGCAGAGGCGCTGGTCTACGGCATCATGCAGTTGCAGAAGAAGATTCGGCGGACGGGTTCGCTCCGCCGCTAGTCGAACCGCCTCGGGGAAGGGACATGGCACTCACGGAAGAACAGGTCGAGGCGCTGCGTGACTTGGCCGAGCATGTCGCGGCCATCTTGCCGAACGACATCGTGCGGTCGGAGACGCGGAACCAGGAACTGGCGATCACCATCCTGCGCGGCAGCCTCATCAAGGTGCTGAGCACGTTGCGTGACGACTCCAACTGCCTGTTCCGGCAGCTGGTCGACATCACCGCCGTGGACTACCCCGAGCGCGAAGAGCGTTTCGAGTTGGTCTACAACCTGCTGTCCATGAAGCACAACCAGCGCATCCGCGTGAAGCTGACCACTGACGAATCGACTCCGGTGGCCACCGCCACCACCGTCTTCTCGACCGCCGGCTGGTTCGAGCGCGAAGTGTGGGACATGTACGGTGTGTATTTCACCGACCATCCCGACCTGCGCCGCCTGCTGACCGACTATGGGTTCGAGGGGCATCCGCTGCGCAAGGACTTCCCGCTGACCGGCTATGTCGAGATGCGGTACGACGAGGAGCAGAAGCGCGTCGTCTACGGTCCCGTGCAGCTCAAGCAGGACTTCCGGTCCTGGGATTTCCTCAGTCCGTGGGAAGGCCCGCTGCCGGGCGACGAGAAGGCCGGGGTTGTTCAGGTCGGGGCGCCGAAGGCGGGGGATAAGGGCTGATGGCCGAAAATCAGATCAAGAACCTCAACATCAACTTCGGTCCGCAGCATCCGGCGGCTCACGGCGTGCTGCGCCTGGTGCTGGAACTGGACGGCGAAGTGGTGGAACGGGCCGATCCGCATGTCGGGCTGCTGCATCGCGGCACCGAGAAGCTGATCGAGTACAAGACCTACCTTCAGGCCATTCCGTACTTCGACCGCCTGGACTACTGCTCGCCGGTCAACATGGAGCACTCCTTCGTGCTCGGTGTGGAAAAGCTGCTGGGCGTCGAGGCGCCCGAGCGCGGCAAGATCATCCGCGTCCTGTTCGCCGAGATGGTCCGCATCGGAAACCACCTGCTGAACGTGCCGTCCTACGCCATGGACGTCGGCGCCATGACGCCGATGCTGTGGGGCTTTGAGGAACGCGAGAAGATCTTCGAGTTCTGCGAGGCCGTGTGCGGCGCCCGGATGCACATGAACTACTTCCGTTTCGGCGGCGTGAACCAGGACGTGCCCGACCATCTGGTCGGCGCCATGCGCAAGTGGGCCAACGAGTTCCCGAACTACGTCCGCGACATGGAAACCATGTTGACCAACAACCGCATCTTCAAGCAGCGGACGGTCGACATCGGCATCGTGACGGTGGACGAGGCCCTCGACTGGGGCTTCACCGGGCCGAACCTGCGCGCCTGTGGCCTCGCCTGGGACCTGCGCAAGTCGCAGCCCTACGACGCTTACGAGGACATGGACTTCGACGTGCCGGTGGGCGCCACGGGCGACTGCTATGACCGCTATCTGGTGCGGGTCGAGGAAATGTTGCAGTCCGTCCGCATCATCCACCAGTGCCTGGACAAGCTTGACAAGGTCAAGGGCCCGGTGCGTGTGGACAACCGCAAGGTCTCGCCCCCGCGCCGTGGCGAGATGAAGAAGTCGATGGAAGCGCTCATTCATCACTTCAAGCTCTATACCGAAGGTGTGCATGTTCCGGCCGGCGAGACTTACACGGCGACCGAGGCCCCCAAGGGCGAGTTCGCGGTGTACATCGTGTCCGACGGCACCAACCGGCCATACAAGTGCAAGATCCGCTCGCCGGGGTATGTGCATCTCCAGGCCATGGAGATGATGTCGAAGGGCCACATGCTGGCCGACATCCCCGCCATCATCGGGTCCATTGACGTCGTTTTCGGGGAGATCGACCGATGAGCAGCCATGCTCCCGATCCCAACGTGCCTGAGCCCGCTTCGTTCGCCTTCACCGAGGCGAACATGGTGGAGGCCACCAAGATCATCGCCAAGTATCCTGCGGGCCGTCAGCGCAGCGCCGTGATGCCGCTGCTCGACATCGCCCAGCGTCAGGAAGGCTGGCTGTCGCGCACCGCCATGGATTACGTCGCCGACCTGCTGTCGGTGCCGCCCATCCGGGTGTACGAGGTGGCAACCTTCTACACGATGTACCGCCTGCGCCCGACCGGGAAGCACCACATCGAGCTGTGCACCAATATCGCGTGCTGGCTGCGCGGGTCCGACGACGTCAAGCGCGCGGCCGAGGACGTGTTCGGCGTGCCGTTCGGGTCGTCCAACGACGACGTCACCCTCGAAGAGGTCGAGTGCGCCGGGGCCTGCGTCAACGCGCCGGTCGTGGCCTACAAGGACGACTATTACGAGGACCTGACCTACGACACCGCCAAGGCGCTGTTCCAGGCCATGAAGGACGGCAAGCCGCTGACCCCCGGCTCGCAGATCGGCCGCCAGACTTCCTGCCCGGAAGGTGGCCCGACCACTCTGAAGGAGTCAGCCTGATGCTTCAGGATCGGGATCGCATCTTCACCAACCTCTACGGTTTCCACGACCCGTTCCTCAAAGGGGCGCAGGCGCGTGGCGACTGGGACCGCACGAAGGAATTCCTCGGCAACGGCCAGGAGTGGATCATCGAGCAGGTCAAGGAATCCGGGATGCGCGGGCGCGGCGGCGCCGGCTTCCCCACCGGCATGAAGTGGTCCTTCATGCCCAAGGAAGTGGGCGAGCGGCCGCATTACCTCGTAGTCAACGCCGACGAGGGCGAGCCGGGCACCTGCAAGGACCGCGACATCATGCGCCACGACCCGCACAAGCTGGTCGAAGGCTGCCTGATCGCGTCCTACTCCATGCGGGCGCACACCTGCTACATCTACGTTCGCGGCGAGTTCTACCGCGAAACAGAAGCCCTTCAGCGCGCCATCGACGAGGCCTATGACGCCGGCCTCATCGGCAAGAACGCCTGCGGCTCGGGGTTCGATTTCGACCTCTACATCCACCGCGGCATGGGTGCCTACATCTGCGGCGAGGAAACCGCGCTCATCAACTCCATCGAGGGCAAAAAGGGCCAGCCCCGCCTGAAGCCGCCGTTCCCGGCCGGCGTCGGCGTCTACGGCTGCCCGACCACGGTGAACAACGTGGAGTCCATCGCGGCGGTTCCGACCATTCTGCGCCGTGGTGCCTCGTGGTTCGCCGATCTTGGGCGGCCCAAGAACTCGGGCACCAAGCTGTTCTGCATTTCCGGCCATGTGAACAAGCCGTGCAATGTGGAAGAGGAAATGGGCATCCCGCTGCGCGAACTGATCGAAAAACATGCCGGTGGCGTGCGCGGCGGCTGGGACAATCTGCTGGCCATCATTCCCGGCGGGTCGTCGGTGCCGATGCTGCCCAAGTCGATCTGCGACACCGTGCTGATGGATTTCGACTCGCTGCGTGAAGTGCAGTCGGGCCTGGGCACGGCGGCGGTGATCGTGATGGACAAGTCGACCGATCTGGTCCGTGCCATCACCCGCCTCGCCAAGTTCTACACTCATGAAAGCTGCGGCCAATGCACGCCGTGCCGCGAAGGCACAGGCTGGATGTGGCGCGTCATGGAGCGTATGAGCCAGGGCAAGGCGTCGGTCGAGGAAATCGACATGCTGTTCGACGTCAGCAAGCAGATCGAGGGGCACACCATTTGTGCCCTCGGTGACGCGGCGGCTTGGCCGATCCAGGGCCTCATCCGTCACTTCCGCCCGGAAATGGAAGCCCGCCTCCTGGGCGCGACGTCCACAGGCACCACCCAGTCTCGCGCCGCCGAGTAAGCAGAGGACGGATCTAAATGCCCAAGCTGACTATCGACGGCATCGAGGTCGAGGTTCCCGCCGGCAGCACGGTGCTGCAGGCGGCCGAATCCATCGGCATCGAAATTCCGCGCTTCTGCTATCACGAACGCCTGTCCATCGCCGGCAACTGCCGCATGTGTCTGGTCGAAGTGTCGCCCGGCCCGCCGAAACCCGCTGCATCGTGTGCCTTGCCGGTGGCCGAGGGCATGATCGTCAAGACCGACTCGCCTCTGGCGGTGAAGGCGCGCAAGGGGGTGATGGAGTTCCTGCTCATCAACCACCCGCTGGACTGCCCCATCTGCGACCAGGGCGGCGAGTGCGACCTTCAGGATCAGGCGCTGGCCTTCGGCTACGACCGCTCGCGCTACAACGAGCCCAAGCGCGCCGTCGAAGAGAAGTACATGGGGCCGTTGGTCTCGACCGAGATGACGCGCTGCATCCACTGCACGCGCTGCATCCGCTTCGCCACCGAGGTTGCCGGGGTGCCCGAACTGGGCGCCGTGGGCCGTGGCGAGCACATGGAAGTCACCACCTACGTCGAACGGGCCATCGACAGCGAGCTGTCGGGCAACCTTGTTGACCTGTGCCCGGTGGGCGCGCTGACCAACAAGGCCTATGCCTACATCGCCCGTCCGTGGGAACTGAAGAAGACCGAGAGCATCGACGTGTTCGACGCCGTCGGCACCAACATCCGCATCGACAGCCGGGGCGGCGAGGTCCTGCGCGTCCTGCCGCGCATCAACGAGGACGTCAACGAGGAGTGGTTGGCCGACAAGGGCCGCTACGCCATCGACGGCCTGAAACGCCAGCGCCTCGACCGGCCGTATGTCCGCAAGGACGGCCGCTTGCAGCCCGCCACCTGGGCCGAAGCCTTTGGCGCCATTGCCGAGCGGGTGAAGGGTGCGTCCGGGGCCAGCATGGCCGCCCTCGCCGGCGACATGGCCTGCGCCGAGTCCATGGTGCTGCTGCGGGATCTGATGAGCTCGCTGGGGTCGCGCAGCCTGGACTGCCGCCAGGACGGCGCGGCGTTCGATGTGACGCAGCGCGAGAGCTACCTGTTCAACAGCGGCATCGCCGGCATCGACGAGGCCGACGCCCTGCTCATCGTGGGCTCCAACCCGCGTTGGGAAGCCCCGGTCATCAACGCCCGTATCCGCAAGCGCTATCTGCGCGGCGGTTTCAAGGTGGCGATGATTGGCGAGCCGCGCGACCTGACCTACAAGCATGAAAACCTCGGGGCAGGGGTGGACGTGTTGCGTCAGGTGGCTGCCGGAACGCACCCCTTTGCCGAGGTGCTGAAGGTCGCCGAGCGTCCGATGATCATCCTGGGCATGGGTGCCCTGACCCGTCCCGATGGGGCGGCGGTGCTGGCGCTGGCCAATACGCTGGCCACTGATCTGGGCGTGGTCAAGGACGGCTGGAACGGCTTCAACGTGTTGCACACCGCCGCAGCGCGCGTCGGCGGCCTCGAAGCCGGCTTCGTGCCAGGTCCGAACGGCCGCGACCTGGAGGGTATCCTCAAGGGCTGCGAGAGCGGGGCGGTGGACTTCGTCTACCTGCTCGGCGCCGACGAAATCCCGATGGCCCGCCTGGGCAAGGCCTTCGTAGTCTACCAGGGCAGCCACGGCGACGCCGGGGCGATGCGGGCCGACGTGGTGCTGCCGGGGGCGGCCTACACGGAAAAGGACGCCACCTACGTCAACACCGAGGGCCGCTGCCAGCGCACCCACCGCGCGGTGTTCCCGCCCGGTGACGCGCGCGAGGATTGGGCCATTCTGCGCGCCCTGTCCGAGGTGCTGGGCCACAAGCTGCCCCAGGACAGCCTGGCGCAGGTGCGTGACCGCCTCGCCTCGGTCAGCGCGGTCTTCGACGATGACACCGCCGTTCCGGTCAGCGCCTGGGGGACTTTCGGGGAGCCGGGCGGCGAGCCGGGGGAACTGGCCGATGCGCCGTTCGAAAGCGTCATCACCACTTATTACATGACCGACCCGATCAGCCGGGCCTCGCGCACCATGGCCGAGTGCACGGAAGTTTACGGCAAGGGCAACCAGCAGCGGACGGGGACCAATGGCTGAGCTTTGGGATGGCTATGTCTGGCCGGGCGTCATCATCGTCGCCAAGATCGTGCTCATCGTCGGGCCGCTGCTGCTTGCGGTGGCCTACCTGACGCTTCTTGAGCGCAAGGTCATCGGCGCCATGCAGATGCGCCGCGGCCCCAACGTGGTGGGCCCGTTCGGCCTGCTGCAGCCGATCGCCGACGGCGTGAAGCTGTTCCTCAAGGAAACCGTCATTCCGACGGGGGCCAGCCGGGCCGTGTTCATCATGGCCCCGATGCTGACCTTCTTTCTGGCGCTGATCGCCTGGTCGGTCATTCCGGTCGGGGCGGGTATCGTGCTGGCCGACATCAACGTCGGCGTGCTGTACCTGTTCGCCATCAGTTCGCTGGGCGTGTACGGCATCATCATGGCCGGTTGGGCGTCCAACTCGCGCTATGCCTTCCTGGGCGCCATGCGCTCGGCGGCGCAGATGGTGTCGTATGAAGTGTCCATGGGTTTCGTCATCATCTCGGTCCTGCTGACCGTGGGGTCGTTGAACCTGTCGGACATCGTGATGGCGCAGACCAATCTGTGGTTTGTCATCATGCACCTGCCGATGGCCGTGGTGTTCTTCATCTCGGCGCTGGCCGAGACCAACCGCCACCCGTTCGATCTTCCCGAGGCCGAAGCCGAACTGGTGTCGGGCTACAACGTCGAATACTCGGCCATGACCTTCGCCCTGTTCTTCCTGGGCGAATACGCCAACATGATCCTGATGAGCGGCATGACCGTGGTGCTGTTCCTGGGCGGTTGGCTGCCGCCGCTGGACATCGCGCCGCTGAACTGGCTGCCGGGTCCGGTGTGGTTCATCCTCAAGGTCGTGGCGCTGCTGTTCGTGTTCATCTGGTGCCGTGCCGCGTTCCCGCGCTACCGCTACGACCAGCTCATGCGGCTGGGCTGGAAGGTGTTCCTGCCGTTCTCGCTGGGCTGGCTCGTCCTGACCGCCGCGGTGCTGCAGTTCACCGGCCTGTCGCCGATCATGTCCTAAGGGAGCGCAGAAGATGTCCTTCATCGACCGCACCGTTCGCTCCTTCCTTCTGGCCGAGTTGCTGCAGGGGATGAGTCTGACCTTCCGCTATATGTTCAAGCCGAAGGTCACCATCAACTACCCGATGGAGAAGGGGCCGCTGAGCCCCCGGTTCCGCGGGGAGCACGCCCTGCGCCGCTACCCCAACGGCGAGGAACGCTGCATCGCGTGCAAGCTGTGCGAAGCGGTCTGCCCGGCGCTGGCCATCACCATTGAGGCCGAGCCGCGCGACGATGGTTCGCGCCGCACCACGCGTTACGACATCGACATGACCAAGTGCATCTACTGCGGCCTGTGCCAGGAGGCCTGCCCGGTGGACGCCATCGTCGAGGGTCCGAACTTCGAGTTCGCCACCGAAACCCGCGAGGAACTGCTCTACAACAAGGAAAAGCTGCTGGCCAATGGCGAGCGGTGGGAGCTGGAACTGGCGGCGCGCATTGAACTCGATGCCCCGTACCGTTGACGTCATCCTGAAGATCGAAGGCGAGACCATGTTTGAAACGAGGGACACGGCCGGCCAGGCCGGCAAGGGGGACGCATGATCATCCAGGGCCTTGCCTTCTACCTGTTCGCCATCATTGCCGTGGCATCCGCCGTCATGGTGATCACCGCGCGCAATCCCGTGCATTCGGTGTTGTGGCTTATTCTGACCTTCTTCAACGCCTCCGGGCTGTTCCTGCTGCTGGGCGCCGAGTTCCTGGCCATGATCCTGATCGTGGTCTATGTCGGTGCGGTGGCCGTGCTGTTCCTGTTCGTGGTCATGATGCTGGACCTCAACACGGTGACCCTGCGCGAGGGCATGACCGAATACCTGCCCATCGGCCTCACGGTCGGCCTGGTGCTGTTCGCCGAACTGGCCGTGCTGTTCGGCGGCTGGGTGTTCTCTGGAACGGTCGAGGTGTCGCGGGCGTCGCCGACGCCGGCACTCAGTGAAATGACCAACACCGAGGCGCTCGGCGCCCTGGTCTACACCGACTACGTCTACCTGTTCCAGGCTTCGGGTCTGGTCCTGCTGGTGGCCATGATCGGCACCATTCTGCTGACCCACCGGGTGCGTCCCGGCGTGCGCAAGCAGAAGATCGCCGACCAGTTGGCCCGTGGCCGGACCGTGGAACTGAAGAAAGTTCAGAACCGGGGGGGCATCTGATGCTTGAGATAGGCCTTGCGCACTATCTGACGGTCTCGGCGATCCTGTTCACGCTCGGCGTGGTGGGCATCTTCCTGAACCGGAAGAACGTCATCATCATTCTGATGTCGATCGAACTGATGTTGCTGGCCGTGAACGTCAACATGGTTGCGTTCTCGTCCTTCCTGAACGACCTGGTCGGCCAGGTCTTCACCATGTTCATCCTCACCGTCGCAGCGGCGGAAGCGGCTATCGGTCTTGCTATTCTGGTTGTGTTCTTCCGCAACCGTGGCTCGATCGCCGTCGAGGACATCAACCAGATGAAGGGCTGAGGGACCGCACATGTACGTCGCAGCCATCTTCCTGCCGCTGATCGCCTCGATCGTAGCCGGCCTGTTCCGCCACGTGGTCGGCGACCGCGGTGCGCAGATCATCACCACGCTGTCGGTGTTCGCTTCGGCGGCCATGGCAGTCGTGATCTTCTTCGAGGTCGCCCTCGGGAAAAACCCGGTCACCATCACACTGTTCAGCTGGATCGTGTCGGGTGAATTCGACGTGTCCTGGGCCCTGAAGTTCGACACCTTGACCGCCGTCATGGTCCTGGTGGTGACTTCGGTGTCGTCCATGGTGCACCTGTACTCGTGGGGCTACATGTCCCACGACAAGTCGATCCCCCGGTTCATGGCGTACCTGTCCCTGTTCACCTTCATGATGCTCATGCTGGTGACGGCCGACAACCTGGTGCAGATGTTCTTCGGCTGGGAAGGCGTGGGCCTTGCGTCCTACCTCCTGATCGGCTTCTGGTACGAGAAGAAGACCGCCAACGCCGCCGCCATGAAGGCCTTCGTGGTCAACCGCGTAGGTGACTTCGGGTTCGCGCTCGGCATCTTCGGCATCTTCGTGCTGTTCGGCACCGTCCACCTGGACACCATCTTCCAGATGGCGCCGGAATACGCCGATGCCTCGGTCGTGTTCTTCGGTATCGAATGGCACGCCATGACCATCATCTGCCTGCTGCTGTTCGTCGGCGCCATGGGCAAGTCCGCCCAGCTCGGCCTGCACACCTGGCTGCCCGACGCCATGGAGGGCCCGACCCCGGTGTCGGCGCTCATCCATGCCGCGACCATGGTGACGGCCGGGGTGTTCATGGTGGCGCGCATGTCGCCGCTGTACGAACTGGCGCCGGTGGCCCTGGCCACGGTGGCGATTGTCGGCGCCCTGACAGCCTTCTTTGCCGCCACCGTCGGTTGCGTGCAGAACGACATCAAGCGCATCATCGCCTACTCGACCTGCTCGCAGCTTGGCTACATGTTCTTTGCCATCGGCGTGTCGGCCTATCAGGCGGCGATCTTCCACCTGCTGACCCACGCCTTCTTCAAGGCGCTGCTGTTCCTGGGTGCCGGGTCCGTCATCCATGCCATGTCCGACGAGCAGGACATCCGCAAGATGGGCGGCATCTGGAAGCACGTGAAGCTGACCTACGCCATGATGTGGATTGGCTCCCTGGCGCTGGCCGGTGTGCCGTTCTTTGCCGGCTACTACTCCAAGGACATGATCCTTGAATCGGCCTTCGCGGCCGGGGGCGGGGTGGGGTACTTCGCCTTCACGCTGGGTATCGCGGCCGCGTTCATGACGGCGTTCTACTCCTGGCGCCTGCTGCTGCTGACCTTCCATGGCAAGCCGCGCGCCGACGAGTACGTGATGAGCCACATCCACGAGAGCCCGCCGGTCATGACCGTGCCGCTCATCCTGCTGTCCATCGGCGCCATCTTCTCGGGCTGGCTGGGCTACGAACTGTTCGTCGGCGACGCCGATGTGCGGTCCGAGTTCTGGGGTGCAGCGATCTACCTGCTGCCGGGCCGCGACACCATCGATGCGGCGCATCACATCCCGACCTGGGCGGTCCTGCTGCCGCTGGTCGTCACCGCCGCCGGCATCGCGCTTGCCTACGTGTTCTATGTGCTGGCGCCCAGCCTGCCGGGCAAGCTGGCCGGGGCGTTCCGTCCGGTCTACCTGTTCATGCTGAACAAGTGGTACTTCGACGAACTGTACGACCGCATCTTCGTGCGGCCGTCCATGGCTCTCGGGCGTGCCCTGTGGAAGGGCGGTGACGGTGCGGTGATCGACGGTGTGGGTCCCGACGGCGTGGCGGCGGCAACGCGCGACATCGCCCGGCGGGTTGGCCTGATGCAGTCCGGCCTGCTCTACCACTACGCCTTCGCCATGATCATCGGCGTGGCGGTCTTCGTGACCTGGTACATGATCAACGCGGGATAATGACGATGACCGATCTTCCATTGCTTTCCATCGTCACGTTCCTGCCGCTGGTCGGGGCCGCCTTCATCCTGCTGGTGCGGGGTGAAGAGGCCGTGGTCGCCCGCAACGCCCGCAACGTGGCGCTGCTGACCTCCGCCGCGACGTTCCTGCTCAGCCTGGGCGTGTGGGCCGGGTTCGACAACTCGACCGCTGACTTCCAGTTTGTCGAGCAGGCCGCGTGGATGCCCCAGTGGGGCATCAACTACCACATGGGCGTGGATGGCATTTCCATGCTGTTCGTCATCCTCGCCACCTTCCTGACCCCGCTATGCATCCTGTCCGCCTGGGAAGCCGTGCAGAAGCGGGTCAAGGAATACATGGTCGCCTTCCTGATCCTTGAAACCTTCATGATCGGGATGTTCTGCGCGCTGGACTACGTCCTGTTCTACGTCTTCTTTGAAGGCGTGCTGATCCCGATGTTCCTGATCATCGGGGTGTGGGGCGGGGCGCGCCGCGTCTATGCGGCCTTCAAGTTCTTCCTCTATACCCTGGCGGGCTCGGTCCTGATGCTGTTGGCCATCATGGCCATGTACTTCGAGGCTGGGACCACCGACATTCCGACCCTGATGCAGACACCGTTCCCTTATGCCATGCAGATCTGGCTGTGGCTGGCCCTGTTCGCGTCGTTCGCCGTCAAGGTGCCGATGTGGCCGGTCCACACCTGGCTGCCCGACGCCCACGTCGAGGCGCCGACCGCAGGGTCGGTCATCCTGGCCGGCGTGCTGCTGAAGATGGGCGCCTACGGGTTCCTACGCTTCTCCGTGCCGATGCTGCCCGAGGCGACCGCCTACTTCACGCCGATGGTCTATGTGCTGTCGGTGGTGGCGGTGATCTACACCTCGCTGGTCGCGCTGGTGCAGGAAGACATGAAGAAGCTGATCGCCTATTCGTCGGTCGCCCACATGGGCTTCGTGACCATCGGCATCTTCGCGCTGAACCAGCAGGCCATGGAAGGCGCCATCTTCCAGATGCTGTCCCATGGCGTGGTGTCCGGGGCGCTGTTCCTGTGCGTCGGCGTGGTTTACGACCGCCTGCACACCCGCGATATCAGCCGCTATGGTGGTCTGGCCACCAACATGCCGAACTACGCCCTGGTGTTCCTGCTGTTCACCATGGGTGCGGTCGGCCTGCCGGCCACCTCGGGCTTCGTTGGCGAGTTCCTGATCCTGACCGGCGCCTTCAAGGCCAACTCCTGGGTCGCCTTTTTTGCCGCCACCGGCCTTATTCTGGGCGCCGCCTACATGCTCTACCTGTATTGGCGGGTGGTGTACGGCAAGCTGGAGAAGGAGGACGTCAAGGCCATGCTCGACCTCAGCCCGCGGGAGATTGCGGTGTTCGTGCCGCTCATTCTGGTGGTGCTGTGGATGGGCATCTATCCGAACAGCTTCCTCGAACCGATGCATGCTTCGGTCAGCAATCTGATCGAGAACTACCAGGCCGCCATGAGTGTCGTCGATGACGGCACAGCGCTGGCCAACCGTTAGGCCGAGGGAAGGGGATACAGACGATGACTGCGCTTGGTAACATCGCGCCGGCCGCTCCCGAGGTTTTCATGGCGATCGCGGGCATGGCCCTGCTGATGATCGGTGTGTTCCAGAAGGGTGACGCCACCAAACTCGTCGGCTGGTTGGCCGTTGGCGTTCTGGTGGTGGCGGGTTTCCTGGTCCTGATGGCGGCACCGGAGACGGTGACGGCCTTCAACGGCCAGTTCATCAGCGACCGCTTCGCCATCTTCGCCAAGGTCCTGGTGCTGGGAGCGTCGGCTCTCAGCCTGGTGCTGGCCATGGTGTGGCTGGCCCAGGAGGACATGAAGCGCTACGAGTTCTCGGTCCTGGTGGTGTTCGCCACCCTGGGCATGATGATGATGGTTTCGGCCAACAACCTCATGGCCCTGTACCTTGGCCTGGAACTGCAGTCGCTGGCCCTCTACGTCATGGCCGCCTTCAAGCGCGACAGCGTGCGGTCCACCGAGGCTGGCCTGAAGTATTTCGTGCTGGGGTCCGTGGCGTCGGGGCTGCTGCTTTACGGCGCCTCGCTGATCTACGGGTTCTCCGGCTCCACGTCGTTCCCGGTCCTGGCCGAGGTGTTGAGCCATGGCACGCCCACCGGCGTGATCGTCGGCCTGGTGTTCGTGATGGCGGGTCTGGCGTTCAAGGTCTCGGCTGTACCGTTCCACATGTGGACGCCCGATGTGTACGAGGGCGCGCCGACCCCGGTTACCGCGTTCTTTGCCGTGGCGCCCAAGATCGCCGCCCTGGCGCTGTTTGTGCGCGTCATGATGGGGCCGTTCGCTGATCTGGTTGACCAGTGGCAGCAGGTGATCGTGCTGATCGCCATCCTGTCCATGCTGGTCGGCGCGTTCGGGGCCATCCTGCAAAGCAACATCAAGCGCCTGATGGCCTATTCGTCGATTGGTCACATGGGCTTTGCGTTGATGGGGCTGGCGGCGGCGTCGCCCAATGGCGTGCGCGGGCTGCTGATCTACCTCGCCATCTACATCTTCATGAACATCGGTACCTTTGCGATCATCCTGTCCATGCGCCAGAAGGGCCGTGCGGTCGAGGGTGTGGCCGACCTGGCCGGTCTGTCGCGGACCATGCCCGGCATGGCGACTGCTTTGACCATCTTCATGTTCTCGATGGCCGGCATTCCGCCGCTGGCCGGGTTCTTCGCCAAGTTCTATGTGTTCATGGCGGCCATCGAAGCCGGCTTCTTCACCATGGCCGTGATCGGTGTGCTGTCGTCGGCGGTCGGTGCGTACTACTACCTGCGCATCGTCAAGGTCATGTGGTTCGACGAGCCGGTCGATACGTTCGACCGCCCGGCGATGACCAATCAGGTCGTGCTGTGGGGCTCGGCGGCGATGATGTTCGTCCTGTTCATCTGGGCGGCGCCGCTCATCGCTGGCGCGCAGATGGCCGCCCTGAGCCTGTTCCCCGGCTGATGGCGACCCACCACCCCACCAACCCCGACTGCGAGGCGCTACCCGGTGGGTGGCGCCTCGTCGCGCTTTCCGAGGTGGACAGCACCAACGAAGAGGTGCGCCGTCGTGCCCTGACAGACCCCGACGAGGGGCTGGCCGTAATGGCTGCCGTGCAGACGGCCGGACGTGGCCGGCGCGGGCGGACCTGGGTGAGCCCGCCGGGCAACCTGTATTTGTCCGTCCGCCTGAACCAGGGGCCAAGCCTTGCTGCCACGGCGCAACTGTCGTTCGTCGCCGCCGTGGCCCTGGCCGACGCCCTGGCTGAGGCTGCGCCCCACGTGGCGGTGCGCTTCAAGTGGCCCAACGACCTGCTGATCGGCGGCGCCAAGGTGTCGGGCATCCTGCTCGAAACCGATGGCCCGTCCATCATCCTGGGGATCGGGGTCAACGTGGCGTGGGCGCCGGACGCCATCCAGACCACCTATCCGGCGACCAGCCTCAAGTTCGAGGGCGCCGTGGTGCCGCCCGAGGAACTGGCCAAGGCCTTCCTGCGCCACCTGCAAAGCTGTGTCGCCCAGTGGCACTTCCGGGGTTTTGAGGTGTTCCGCGCGGCGTGGCTGGAGCGCGCCCAAGGGCTGGGGCAGGGGATCGTGGCCCGGCTGCAAAGCGGCGAAGACGTGCAGGGTATCTTTGTGGACCTTGACGTGGATGGGGCACTCGTGGTGGATGTGGCAGGCGCGGGTCGGCGGCGCATTCTTGCCGGCGATATATTCTTTGCGGCTTCCTAGATTTTCCCCCACCGGCGGAGCCAGTTAACATGCTTTTGGCCATCGACTCGGGCAACACCAACATTGTCTTCGCCGTGTATGACGGCGAGACGGTGCGCGGTGAATGGCGGTCTTCGACCCGCTCCGACCGCACCGCCGACGAATACGGCGTGTGGCTGTCCCAGTTGATGAGCTTCGAAGGCATCCAGCGCGACGACATTGATGCCGCCATTCTGGCCACCGTGGTCCCGGCCAATGTGTTCACCCTCAAGACCCTGTGCCGGCGTTATTTCGGTACCGAGCCGCTGGTCGTGGGGGAGCCTGGCGTGGACCTCGGCCTGGAAATCCGCATGGACCGACCCGAGGAGGTCGGCGCCGACCGGCTGGTCAACGCGGTGGCCGCGCACACCCAATATAAAAGCGCGCTGATCATCATCGACTTTGGCACGGCGACCACGTTCGATGTGGTCGATGCCGAGGGCAATTACCTCGGCGGCTGCATCTGCCCAGGCATCAACCTGTCCCTGGAGGCCCTGCACATGGCCGCGGCCCAGTTGCCGCGCGTTGCCGTCGGGCGGCCGACCCAGGTGATCGGCAAGGCGACCGTGCCGGCCATGAAGAGCGGCATCTACTGGGGCTACGTCGGCTTGATCGAAGGCCTCGTACGCCGCATATGCGAAGAATTCGGCGGTCCGATGACGGTGGTTGCCACCGGCGGGCTTGCCCCCCTGTTTTCTGAGGCGACAGACGCCATTCACCACCTCGATCAGGACCTGACCCTGCGGGGTCTCCTGGAAATCCACCGTAGAAACACGAGCGCATGACAGACATCCGACTTCCCCTGGTACGAAACGCCCCTCCCGATGCCGTCTGGTTCCTGCCCTTGGGCGGGACCGGTGAGATTGGCATGAACCTTAACGTCTATGGCTGCGACGGAAAATGGATCGCCGTCGATATGGGGGTGACCTTCGGGGATGACAGCATCCCCGGTGTCGATGTCGTCATGGCCGACCCCCTGTTCCTGGAGGAACAGGCCGAAAACCTCCTGGCCATCGTCATCACCCACGCCCATGAAGACCATCTGGGCGCGGTCGGCTACCTGTGGCCGGACCTGCGGGTGCCGGTCTACGCGACGCCGTTCGCCGCCGCCTTCCTGGGCTACAAGCTCAAGGAAGAACGGCTGGAAAAGGAGGTGCCGGTCAACGTGGTACCCCTGGGCGGCCGCATCGAGATCGGGCCGTTCGACATCGAGTTTGTGTCGATGACCCATTCCATCCCTGAACCCAACCTGCTGGTCATCCGCACCCGGCATGGCACCATCGTCCACACCGGCGACTGGAAGCTGGATCCCGAGCCGCTGATCGGCGAGGAAGCCGATACCAAGCGCCTGCGCGAAATCGGCGACGAGGGCGTTCTGGCGGTCATCAGTGACAGCACCAACATCCTCAACAAGGGCCACTCCGGGTCCGAAGGCGAGGTGCGGCGCAGTCTGGTCGAGGAGTTCAAGAAGTATCCTGACGGCAAGATCGCCGTGGCGTGCTTCGCCTCCAACGTCGCCCGCGTCGAGTCCGTCGCCCACGCCGCCCATGCCAACGGCCGCAAGGTGGTGCTGGTCGGGCGGTCCCTGTGGCGCATCCTGGAGACCTCCCGCAAGGCCGGATACCTGGAAGCCGCCGGCCCGTTCCTGGAGGCCGAGGACGCCAAGCATCTGACCGACCGCCAGATCTGCTACATCTGCACGGGCAGCCAGGGTGAGCCGCGCGCGGCCCTCAACCGGATCGCCTGGGGCCATCATCCCTATGTGGACCTGGGGAAGGGGGACGTGTGCTTCTTCTCGTCGCGGGTCATTCCCGGCAACGAAAAGTCGATCTTCCGCCTGCACAACCAGTTGGTCCGCAACGGCGTGCAGCTCATCACCGACCGCGAGGCCTTCATCCACGTGTCCGGTCATCCGGCGCAGGAAGAAGTGGCCGAGCTGTACCGCCTGCTGCGTCCGCGCATCGTCATCCCGGTGCACGGCGAGGCTCGCCATCTTCAGGAGCACAGCGACTTCGCCCTGAACATGGGCGTGCCGTTCACCAAGATCGTGACCAACGGGCAGGCCGTCCACCTGCACGCCGATGGTCCGAAGCTGGTGGGCGAGGCGCCCATTGGCCGCCTGACCCTTGAGGGTGACCGCATCGTGCCGCTCGACAGTCCCATCCTGCGTGACCGCAAGCGCATGGTGGAGAACGGCGCCGCCGTCGTCACCCTGGTGATGAACGGCAAGGGCGGTCTGGTGCAGGACCCGCTGGTCACCACCCACGGCCTGTTCAACCCCGAGCACGAGGATGACGACGACACCGACGCCCTTCTCGTGGCCGTGGTGCGGTCGGCCGTGTCGCGCCTCGACTCGCGTGAGCGCAAGGACGACGCCGCCGTGCGCGAAATGGTCCGCCGGGCCATCCGCAAGGCCTTCCACACCGACCAGAAGCGCAAGCCGCTGACCGACGTTCACCTGGTCCGGCTTAGTAGTTAGATCCCACTAGTAGAGAGACGCACAGCATGATCGGACGCCTTAATCACGTCGCCATCGCCGTTCCCGACCTGGAGGCCGCCTCGGCCACCTACCGCCAGGTTCTTGGTGCCAAGGTGTCCGATCCGCTGCCGCAGCCGGATCACGGGGTCACGGTGGTGTTCATCGAATTGGACAACACTAAGATCGAACTGCTCCATCCGATGGGCGAGACGTCGCCGATCCAGGGGTTCCTGGACAAGAACCCGTCGGGCGGCATCCACCATGTGTGCTACGAGGTCGATGACATCCTGGCTGCGCGGGACAAGCTCAAGGCCGAGGGCGTACGCGTCCTGGGCAACGGCGAGCCCAAGATCGGCGCCCACGGCAAGCCGGTCCTGTTCCTGCACCCCAAGGACTTCACTGGCACGCTGGTGGAACTGGAGCAGGCGTAAAGCGTGGTCCGCTGACGCGGAGGGCTGCCGCCAGCCTGGAGCGATGCTCCAGACCTCCCTTGTTTTCTTGAAGAAGAAAAGGGGGGTTGGGGCCTGCCCCAAGCAGTCGGGCGGCAGCCCGTCCGCGCCAGCGGAATCCTGTGCTTCAAGTCTTTCCCCATAGTCTTGTATCCTCGTGGCCGGGCCTGTCCCGGCCATGATTCGTTTTGGGGGAGGAGAGGACGCCATGAATTGGTACTGCGACGTCGCACCCGGCCATGACCTGCACGGTCCTTATCATGACGACGAATACGGGTTCCCGGTGCGTGATGACCGGGTGCTGTTCGAGCGGTTGTGCCTGGAGATATTCCAGGCGGGGCTGTCGTGGGAATTGATTCTGCGCCGCCGGCCGGGTCTGAACGCCGCCTTCCACGATTTCGACATCGACACGGTGGCGGCCTATGGGGACGACGACGTGGCGCGGTTGCTGGGCGACGCGCGGATCATCCGCAACCGCTTGAAGGTGGCCGCGATCATCGGCAATGCGCGCCGTGTTCAGACTTTACGGGACGAGTTCGGGCGGGGCGAGGTCGGCGGGTTTGCCGCGTGGCTTGATGCCCACCATCCGCTGACCTTGAAGCAGTGGGTGAAGGTGTTCCGCAAGACCTTCGCGTTCACCGGCCCTGAGGTGGTCAACGAGTTCCTGATGAGCATCGGCATGCTGCCGGGCGGCCACCGCGCCGATTGCCCGGTGCAGGTGCGCCTGACCCCGCTGCGGCCACCGTGGATGACTGCGCAGGAGGCAGGGTTTGACTATTCAGGAGGGTGAGGGGCCCACAAATCGAAAGAGCGGAACCCTTGGGGGCTCCGCTCATTTCTTTTGAACCGGCGTTTCGCCGTTGTCGCGGCCCTGGATGTCTCCCGGCGCGTGCCGCTTGTGCGGCTTCCTCCCTAAACCTGGGTTCCATCAGATGGATAACCCGTCTTTCCTTGGGTGTCCGTACGATATGCGTTGTCGGCATTCATGTCACGCAAAAAATACATGGCTCGATCAGATTTGTGACAGAAAAACGACAGGTATCGGAAAATCGTCAACTCCCTCGGAAGCGTGTGCGATGATACTACCTAGAACTTGCGGTTTAAGGCAGCGGACGGACGGATAGGCGCGGCGGGAAAACGGTCATCATGCACTATACTTCATGGGGTACTGCTTTGGGGGTCGCTCTGGCGGTGCTGGCCAGTCCTGCCGCAGCCGAGTCTCAAAAGGATGAGACGGTGGCTGTCGTGGTCGACGGGCGCACCTGCCTCGGCCTGACCGAGGTGTCGGACGCGCGCGGGGTTGCCCCTGCGGACGGGGGAGCCTACCGTCCTGGTACGGATGTCCGCGGCCGTGCCGTGGTCCCGGCTGAAGGACCGGGTGGTGGTCCTGACTGGTCGGGTCTGGCCGACACCCTAAAGATCAATGTCGAAGTGGATCTGGCGGAGCGTTATGGCACCGCCCTGCCATCGGGCAGCACATTGCCCCTTGGAACCATCGAATTGCGCGACGGCCGTGCCTGGTTCAACGGCCAGCCTCTTGCTGGGCACGACCGCGAAGCCTTGTGGCAGGCCTGCTGGCGCCTCGGCGTCTTGCAGCGCAAGGCCGATCAGCCAAAGCCTTGAGTGAACTCCAGACCTCCTTTGTTTTCTTGAAGAAGAAAAAGGGATTTGGGGTTTGCCCCAAGCGGGTTTGGGCGGCAGCCCAAGATGCACGAGAGCAGGCGATGGTTCACGGTAGGTGTAAGTCGCGCCGACTAAACCGTCGCCGTCTCCGGCCGGGCCTTCAGGGTGAACTCGGAGACATCCGGCATGGGGCGGCCGAAGAAGTAGCCTTGACCGTACTGTACTCCGACGTCGCGCAGCAGCCACATGGTCCGCGCGTCCTCGACCATTTCACCGATGGTCTGGATGCCCATGTCCTGGCACAGGGTGGCGATGGCCTTCAGGAACGGTTTGCCGTGGCGGGTCTTGAAGGCGTCGAGAATATAGCTGCCGTCGATCTTGACGTAATCGACCTGAAGGGCCTTGAGGTACTGGAAGGCGGCCGCTCCGGCGCCGAAATCGTCGATGGAGATTTGGCAGCCGAAGGAGCGCAGTTTTTGCAGAACCCGGTTGGCCCGATCCAGGTCGCGCAGTTCGGCGGACTCGGTCACCTCGAACATCAGGCGCGGCAGGATGTCGCGACTTTCTACTAGTAGAAGAAGAAGCTGCTGCACAAAACCATCGCTGCTCAGCGACCGGCCCGACAGGTTGACCGCGACCTCGGCCTTGCGGCGCAGGAGAGTGCTGGCCCGCAGTGTCTCGATGGCCTTGCGGACGACCAGAAGGTCAAGCTCGTTGACCACACCGAAATCTTCGGCAAATCCGATGAAATGGGCAGGCAAGAACAGCCGGTCGCCCTGCATCATGCGGGCCAGAGCTTCGTAGTGGTGGACCTGCCAGGCGCGCAGATCGACGATCGGCTGGTAGACCAGCACGAAGTTGTCCGACGCGATGGTCTGGCGGAACGCGTTGACCTTGACCAGGGTTTCGTCCAGCGCGGCGCTGTAGCTTTCGGTCAGTGATTGCACGGCAAAGCTCTCGCCGCCCTGCTGCACATACTGATTGATGGTGTAGACCAGGGCCTTGCTGAGGTCCTCCTGCGACAGCGTCCCGCGATCCAGGTGCAAGGTCGATGCCTTGACCTCGATGCCGCCGGAGGCGTCAAACAGGGACGCAATTTCCGAGATCCGGGACTCCATCTGGCCGGGCGCCAGGGTCTTGTCGTGGATGATGCCGAAGCGGTTGTTCTCCAGCACGCCGATGGAGTTCCCGCCGACCGACCATGCCCGCAGGTAAGACTCGACGCCGTGCACGAATTTTTCCGCAGTCTCGGGATCGAGGCGTTCGTCCAGGCGGGCATCGGCCAGATCGATGAGGGTCATCTGGACTTCTTCGCCGAACTGCTGCGCCTCCTTCATGCGGCGTTCGGCCATGATGGCGAAGTCGGCGCTGTTTCGGGCCACGGCTTCGCCCTCGTCGGGGCGGTCCGCACTGCCAGCAGAGCCATGCGCGCGGCTGACCGTCAGGTAGCGTTGGTTCGGCCGCTCGGGGAAGGCGATGCCGGACACCATGCCGCGAAAGGCGGCGTGGCCGGGCGGCCGGAAGGTCACGCTCACGCGGTCCAGGCGGCCGGCACTGGCGATGCGGCGCAGCAATTCATCGACCAGGACTTGTTCGCCGATGTCGATCAGGTCATACAGCGGGCGGCCGACCATCGATCCGGCGTCCATGCCGAAGAGGGCTCCGGTGGTGCCGGCGGCATAGAGAATGACGCCGTCTTTGTTCAATTCGATCAGTACTTCCGCACCGGCGAAGGCGAAGGCAATGAAGCGGTCACGCTGTTCCTTCAGCCGAGCCGTCTGGGCGTCCTGAACCAAACCGCTTCCCCCGCGAACGCCAAACTTGTCTGGGCAGATTAAACGGCCCGGTGTCCTCCGCACAAGGGGCCGTCCGCACAGGGGGCCGTCGGTACTATATGGTCCCCCGTGTTTCCCCGTTCGTGCGGTTTCCCGTGCATGTGCGGGATGTCAAAAGTATGGTTCAAGGGCCGCCTCCAAAGAGCCCCATTCCCCAAGAGTACCAACAAATGTCTCGCCAGCCGTTCTCCACGCCGTCGCCCTGGACCGTTCTGGTCGTCACTACGGCGATCCAGGCGATGGTGTCCCTGATTGCCCTGGCGCCGCCCGTGTTTGCCACGGAGGCGGCGCGGGACATGGGCCTGGATGCGCGCCTGATCGGGTTCTACACGTCGCTGGTCTATCTGGGGGCGATGCTGACCTCGCTCCCGGCCGGTAGTGTGGTGCAAAGGTTCGGGGCGTTGCGGGTCAGCCAGATGTGCCTTGTCCTGGGGGCCGTCGGGCTCGGCCTGCTGGCCTGGGGCGTGCCGGGGCTGGTCCTGGCCGCCGCCCTGGTGGTCGGGTTCGGGTATGGCCCAATCACCCCGGCCAGTTCCCATGTCCTGGCCCGCACCACGCCGCCGGAGCGGCGGGGGCTGGTGTTTTCGCTCAAGCAGACCGGGGTTCCGCTGGGTGGGTTCCTGGCTGGCGCCGTGGTTCCGGTCCTGGTGCTCGGGGTGGGGTGGCAGGGCGCCGCCCTGGTCATCGGGCTGGCCGGGGTGGTTCTCGCGGTCGCCGCCCAGCCGCTGAGGGCCGCCCTTGACGCCGACCGCAAGGCCGGTGCGCCGGTGCGCGGCGCGGGGTTCCTGGGGCCGCTCAAGGTGGTGTGGAACAGCCGGCCCTTGCGGTTGCTGGCGCTGGCGTCGTTCACCTTTGCGGCAATCCAGCTTTCCCTGTCGAGCTTTCTGGTCGCCTTTCTGGTTCAGGAGGTTGGGCTTGGGCTGGTCACCGCCGGGCTCATCCTGTCCGCCGCGCAGACCGGCGGCATCGTCGGCCGCGTGCTGTGGGGCGTGGTGGCCGACGCGTGGCTGGGCGTGCGGGCGACGCTGGTCGGGCTGGCCTTCGTGATGGCGGTCTGTGCCGGGTTGATGGCGCTGGTTGCCGGCGGCGGCTGGCCGCTGGCCGCGATCATCGTCCTGGCCGTGGTGTTCGGGGCCACTGCCATCGGCTGGAACGGCGTCTATCTGGCCGAAGTCGCCCATCTGGCGCCCGAGGGCCAGGCCGGCGCGGCCACCGGCGGCGCGCTGTTCATCACCTACGCCGGGGTGGTTGCCGGACCGTCACTGTTCGGCGTGCTGGCCGGGCTGCCGGGCGGCTATGCGCTGGCCTTTTCGGTGATGGGGGCGGGGTCAGCCCTCGGCGGGTTGCTCGTGCTGGCGGCGCGCGGCGGCAAGGGACCACAGCAGCCAGCCGACCGCCAGGGTCAATAGCGCGGCGGTTCCGCCAAAGGCCGCCGTGTAGGCCTCGGGCGGATAGTGCCCGGCGTCGTCGCGGCCCCACAGGTCGATGATTGCGCCGATGCCCCATTGCAGGACGAAGGCGAACACGAACACCATCAGGTTCACAGCGGTGTTGACCCGACCGGCCATGTGGGCCGGAAAGGCCTGCGCCACGATGGCGTAGGACAGCACGCCGGACGTGCCGAGCAGCCCGAACAGCGCCCATAGAAGCCAGGGCGCCGCCGTCACGCCGCTCGCCAGGGCGATCACCACGACCAGGAACAGCACGCTGCCGATCGCATAGGGAACCACCGTCGGCACCCCGACACGGGCCAGTCGCTCGGCCAAAGTTCCGGTGGCCAGGTGGCCGACAACCATGGCGACGGCGGTGACGAGCAGGACGCCGCCCGGTTCGGCGATGCCTGCCACGTCGCGCAGCCACGGCCCGGCCCACAGGCCCTGCATGGACATGTAGATCGACTGGGCGACCATGGCGGTGGGCACCACTGCCCAAAAGAAACGGCTGGTGAACACCGAGGCGACACCGCGCATCTGCTGGTGCAGCGGCTCTGGTGCGCCCTCGGCCCCGCGTTCGGGCACGGACAGGAACAGAACGACGCAAACGACCAGGGTCACGCCCCCCAGGCCGATGAACACGCCGCGCCAGTCGGTGACCAGCAACGCCGCCTCTACCGGCACCGTCGAGGTCATCACGCCAAGCCCGCCAGCCGCCATGATGAGGCCTTGCAGCAGGGGCAGGCGTTCGGGCGCGAACCACTGGCGGAACGCCTTGAACGCCCCCATCAGGCAGGCCGATACGCCCAGCCCGATCATGGCCCGCCCGGCAATCAGGCCGGTCAGGCCGTCGGCCATGGCGAAGACGATGGCGCCCAGTGCGGCGATCACCAGCAGTGCCGCCTCGACCCGGCGCGGGCCATATCGGTCAAGCAGGATGCCGAGCGGCAACTGCGCCGCCGCGAAGGTCAGGAAATAAGTGCTGGTCAAAAGGCCCAGGGCCCCAGCATCCAGGCCGCCGCTTCCGCCATTTGCACCGAGCGTCGGATCGTCCGTCAGGTCGCCGGCGATCACAGCGTTCACCGTGCGATACAGGTATGACAGGAAATATCCGGCCGCGAACGGCAGCAGGATACGGGCTGCCAGGGCTGACCACAGGGGAACGGGGGATGATGTGGGGGAGGGACTGGACACGGAGACGCTTCCTTGGGTGATCTTTTCTGAATACCGTTCATCCTCTGCCAGATTATCAGCGGGTTGTCGATCATTCCGCAGCCGGGCGGTAGGATTTGGCCCAAATCCAGAGGTGTTCCATGATCGCGTTGTTCACCGATTTCGGCCTTGAGGGGCCCTACCTGGGGCAGGTGCGGATGGTGTTGCACCGCGACGCGCCCGGCGTTCCGGTGGTCGATCTGTTCGCTGATCTGCCAGCCTTCGACGTGGTTTCAGCAGCGTACTTGCTGCCGGCCTACAGTGGTCCCCCCATGCCCGAGGAGGCCGTGGTCCTGGCCGTTGTCGATCCTGGCGTGGGCACCGGACGGGCGCCGCTGGTGGTGCACGCGGGCGGGCGGTGGTTCGTCGGGCCGGACAACGGATTGTTCAGCCGGGTGCTGGCCGCCGACCCTGTCAACGGGCGGGTTTGGCGGATCCTGTGGCGCCCGGACCATCTCAGCGCGAGCTTTCACGGCCGGGATTTGTTCGCCCCAGTGGCGGCGGCGCTGGCCCTCGGTGGGCGGCCGGGGGTGTCGGGGGTTCTGTCCTGTGAGGCCATCGACCCGGCGGGACTGGTTGGGGCGGACTGGCCGCAGGACCATTGCGCGGTGGTCTACATCGACCGCTACGGCAACGCCATGACGGGCCTGCGTGCCGATGCCGTCCGGGCAGGGTCTCTGCTGCGGCTTGGCGGGCGCTCGCTCCGGCGGGCCGAAACATTCGGTATGGTCGCGGCCGGGGAGGCCTTTTGGTATGCCAACAGCAACGGCTTGGTGGAAATCGCCTGCAACGGCGCGCGGGCCGACTGCTCGCTCGGCCTGCGGATCGGAACGCAGTTCAGTTTGGTGAATGACGATGGGAGTTTCGTGTAGCCAAAGCATCTTAATGGGCTAGACTACATCAAAATGTAAGCAACCGGCGGCGTTCGCCGTGAGGGGCAGCGGAGAAGATGAGCTTCAGAGTCAAATTCTGGGGTGTTCGCGGCAGCATCGCCTGTCCGTCGCCAAATCACGTCGTCTACGGCGGCAACACGAGCTGCGTCGAGATCCAGGCCGGGGACCAGCACTTTATCCTGGATGCCGGCACCGGCATTCGTGGCCTCGGCCATGACGTGCTGAAGCGCAACATCCGCCATAGCACGCTGCTGCTGAGCCATACCCATTGGGACCATATCAACGGTTTCCCGTTCTTCGCCCCGGCCTTTCGGGACAGCCAGTCACTGCGGGTCTACGCCGGCCACCTGAGGGACAAGGGCGGCGTGCAGAGCATCATGGCCAGCCAGATGGCCAACCCGACCTTCCCCGTGCCGTTGGAGGCCCTGCACGCCAAGCTGGACTTCGTCGATTTCACGGTCGGCGAGGTTCTGGAGTTTGGCAACGACGTGAGGGTCCGCACCGCAGCGCTCAACCATCCCAACGGTTCGACCGCCTACCGCATCGAGCACGCCGGCGTCAGCGTGTGCTACGTCACCGACACCGAGCATGTCCCCGGCAAGCCCGACCAAAATATCCTGGGCCTGATCGAGGGGGCGGATCTGGTGATCTACGACAGTACATACACCGACACCGAGTTCCCGGACCGCGCCGGTTGGGGGCATTCCACGTGGCAGGAAGGCGTCCGCCTGTGCCGCGCCGCCAACGTTCGGCGGATGGCGATCTTCCACCACGATCCCGACCACGACGACAGCTTCATGGAGCACGTCGAGGACGAGGCCCGAAACGTCTGGATCGGCGCCCTGGTCGCCCGCGACAACATGGAACTGACCCTGGCCTAAGGGGGAAAGGGGGAGGACGGGCTCTGCCCGCGCCCGCAAGGGGCCGAGCAGCCCATAGGCGCTAACTTAGCAGATGCGGTGCTATGCGCTTCATCTGGAGAACTCGTCGTCGAGGTGGCTCTGACAAGCGGTGAAAGAGGGCTCCAATGTGGGTGTCCAAGCGGCTGATACCGCTGAAAATAGCCTCAACTGCCCGCGCCATTAGCAGTGCCTGAAGGCGCCATGTCGAGATCTGCCAAGGCGGGTTGCGGTCGCTCGTTGCCCGAGGCGCAGGGGGAAATTTCCAGCACTTGCCGGGTCATGTTGTCGATCAGAAGGGCGAACAGCACATGGGCGAACAGCCATGTCTTTGCCAGATCGCGGGTGGCTCGCAAGCGATCGATGTGCAACAGGCTTTTGAGCCGTTTGAACGCCCATTCGATCTGCCACCGCGCGCCGTAGAGGTCCAACACGGCAGTGGCTGGGTAGTCCTTGGCCGCCAGGGACGTCGCAACGATCATATAGCGTGCCGCCACGGCAGTGCGCGGGTCGGCCTTCCGTTTGTTTTTGTGGGCCTTGCGGGCGCTGCGGCGGCCTTCTGCGACGGTCGCCGCGTCATCCTTGGCCCGCACCACGAGGCGGAGCGGTTGATGGTGTCCATCGACCATGACGTGGACGGGCAGATCAACCGCCTGGCCGGCAGGCAGGCCTTCCAACAGGGCGAACAGGTCGAGCTTGCCCCCCTGCGCGTCGCGGAGGGGCAGCGCCCTCCAGCCGGCCCGCACGATAAAATCAGCACCTTGATTGATCACATGCGACAGGCCTTTGATGCGGCCGTACACCCGGTCGGCAACGACGATGTCGCCGGGCCGCACGGTGTGGCGCATCAACGTCTCGCCGCCGTGGCAGTCAGTGATCTTAACACCGGTAAACCCAAGGCCTGGGGTATAGCGAGTGTGCAGGACCCAATCCGTACCGACACTGCTCGGACCTTGCACGGTCGGCCCGTCAATGAGGACAAGGGAGCGGTGGCTCTCGATACGCTGCCCGCATCGCTCATTCAGAACGTCGGCAACCAAGGCTTCCAGCCACCCCGCAGACTTGGACAGCCGTTTGAGAAGGCCGACGTCCGAGATGTTCGCCAGAGCCGAGCCTCCAGCCATCGCAGCGGCACTGCGCAACGACAATCCACCTGGACCATACCACAAGCACAAGCGCAAAAGCGTCTCAACGTCCCGGATCTCACGGGGGCGGAGGAACGCTCCGGTGGACCGCGCCAAAGCCGTAAGGCGGGCCGAGGCGGGCAGTCGCGACAGCAGGTCTGACCACTGCGACGAAAGAAGAGATGCGGTGTCCATCTCTCCTATGAATCACACACCGATTCCGCTCGTCCACGATTAAGTTAGCGCCTATGGGCCGAGCGGCCCCTTGACCCCATAAATTTGGGACCCCATGAAATGGGCGTTTCCATGCCTTGCGCCGCAGGCAGATGCTTTCCCAGCATTTAATGCGCTGCGCGCGGCTTTACCCCGTCACGTCATGAGGTCAAGGAGGCTGGCCTCCTTGCGGGTGCGGGCAGAGCCCGCTTTTCTTCGCTAAAACTGGCGCCCATGAGGCCGCGCCCTTTTTCTCTCAACCCAGCCTCAGCGCGGGTTCAGGCGGACCACGACCCGGCGGTTGATTTCCTGGTTCTGGGGCAGGGGGTCGCCATAGGCGTCGCGGTTGGGCACCTTGGGCGCCGTGTCGGCGAAGCCGATGGCCTTCATGCGGGCGGACTCGATTTCGATGGACTCGAAGTATCGCACGACCCGGCTGGCGCGGGCCGACGACAGTTCCCAGTTGGACGGGAAGTTCGGGGTGCTGATCGGGACGTCGTCAGTGTGGCCCTGCACCTCGACCAGGAACCCGGTGTAGCGGTCTGCGTTGATGGTGGCGCCAATCCGGTTGAGGATGGGAAGCGCCTCCTCGCGGATTTCGGCCGAACCGGGTTCGTAGAAGGCCGAGGACGCGAACTCGATGGTGATGCCCTGGGCATCGGTGCCGATGGCCACCACGTCGTCGACCTCCAGCGCCTTGACGGTCTCTTCCATCTCGCGCTTGAGCGTCTGGACGGGCGTGGTGACCTCACGCTTGCCGACGCCCTGGGCCATGCCGGCCTTGACCTGCTCGTAGAGAACCACGTCAACTTTGGAAATTGCCGCCAGCATGATGAAGAAGGCGAGCAGCAGGGTGACCATGTCGGCAAACGTGGTCATCCACGCTTCGTCGTTTTCTTCCTTCTTCTTGGGCTGGAAGCGGGGGTCGCTCATTCCTTGCCCCGCATCTTGTCGATGCTGAAGTGGATCGACGGGTCGAGGAAGGCGTTCATGCGGTCCTGGATGTAGCGCGGGCTCTTGCGCTCGGCCAACAGGGCGAGGCCCTCGGCAACCAAGTAGTTGCGGAAACGCACGATCTCCTCGCGCTGCTGTACCTTGGACGCTGCCGGCAGCAGGATCATGCGGGAGAACAGCACCCCGTACAAGGTGGTGACCAGCGCGACGGCCATGCCCGGCCCAAGTTGTGATGGGTCGTTGCCCATGCCGTCGAGCATGATGATGAGGCCGACCAGCGTGCCGATCATGCCGAAGGCCGGCGCCGTGCCGCCCATGTTGCGCAGGATGTCGGCCTGTGTGGTGTTGCGCTGGAAAGCGGCTTCCACGCTGGTGCCGAGAATCTCGCGCACTTCGGGGCCGGTATAGCCGGAAATCACCAAGTCGATGCCGAAGCCCAGCAGGCGGTCCTGCTTGCGGATCTTGCCGGCGTCAGCTTCCAGGCCAGGCAGACCGTTCTTCTGGATGATGTAGCCCCAGCGGATCACGCGGCCGACTTCCTGCGTCAGGATGCCGCGGCCAAGCTTGTTGGCGAACACGATTGATTGCAGGCCGCGCAGCGACAGCAGCACATAGCGGGGCTCGTACGCCACGAAGGTGGCCGCGAACGTGCCGCCGACCACCATGATGAAGCTGGGGCCGTCCAGGAAGACGAGGAAGTTGTCGGTGCTGAGCACCACCGAGCCGACGAACAGGCCAAACCCGATGAGCACGCCCAAAATGGTCGCGAAAGACATGGCGTTCGAATGGCTCCCCTGTGGTGGTCGCCGCCACGTCCCCACATGGCAAGCGGCCCAGTATCTGACCTCAGCCAGCCTAGATTGATACAACGAAAGAGGTACGGCAAGCCTTTAGACAGCAGCCTTGCCACATCGCTTCAACATGACCAGCGTTCAAGGAACGCTGACGGGCATGAGCATGATCAGCGTTCGCGGAAGGCTTCGTGCTTCAGCTTGAGGACTGGCCGGATGAGGTAGTCCAGCACGGATCGGGTGCCGGTGTGGATGTCCACGGTGGCCTCCATGCCCGGCGTGATCTGGTATTCGCCGGGCTGCTCGCCGAGGTAATACTTCTCGGGGCGGACCAGGACGCGGAAGTATGGCTGGTCGTTTTCCGGAATGGTCGAGTCCGGGGCGACCAGGGTGACAATTCCCTTCAGGCTGCCGTAGCGGGCGTAGTCGTAGGTGCTGATTTTCAACGTGGCTTCCTGCCCCTCGCGGACGTAGCCGCGATCGACGGGGTTCAGGCGGGCCTCCACCACCAAATCGTCGCGCGACGGCACCAGGTCGAGAATGGGCTCCCCGGCGCGCACCACGCCGCCGATGGTGTTGTGGCGCATGTTCTTGACGATGCCGTCGATGGGGCTGCGGATTTCGGTGCGTAGTTGCTGGTCGGTGGCGCGGCCGAGGAGGTCCTCGTTGCGGGCGAGGTTCATTTCCGTCTCGCCGATCTGTTCCAGTGCCTCGCGGCGGAAGCGCAGACCGATCTCGTTCAGGCGGGCTTCGGATTCCGCCAGGGCGGAGCGGGCGCGCGGGACGCTTTCGGCCAGGGTGTTGAGGGTGCCTTGCAGGTCCTCGACCTCGGCCTGGAGTTGCAGGTGGTCCATGCGGGCGGTCAGACCTTCCTTGAGCAGGGAGGCGGACATGGCGAGTTTTTCACGCGCCAGGCGGAGGTTCGCGGCGGCGGCGCGGCTGCGGGCCTCAAGCTCGCGCACCTCGCTGCCGCGCTGGTTGACCTGTTGCTGGAGGACCGAGACGCTGCTTTGCAGTTCGTTGCGGCGGGCCTCGTGGGTTTCACGTTCGGCCCGCACCAGGTCTGGCTGGCGCTCGGCCTCGGCTTCCGGAAAGACCAGGGGCGTGCCCTCGGCCTCGGCCACCAGGCGGGCGCGGGTCAGGCGCAGGCTGTCGATGCGGATCTGGATCTCGTCGCGGTTCACCCCGGCGGTGGCGAGGTCGAGCAGCATCAGCGGGTCGCCCTGGCGCACCTCGTCCCCCTCGACCACGAAGATGTCCACGATCAGGCCACCTTCGAGGTGCTGGACGACCTTCACGCGGCCTTGTGGTGCAACCTCGCCCATGGCCACCGAAACCTCGTCAAGCTGGGCAACCGAGGCCCAGGCGAGGAAAGCCGCGATCAGCCCCATGATGAGCCATGTCACGAACCGTAGCGGCGGCGCCTTATGGCGCTGGACGAGGGCATCGAGGTTTGGGGCGGGAGCGGGGGCGGGCGTCATGTCAGGCCTCCTCGCGGGCGGGGGCGGCAGGTGTGGCGGCCTTGGCCTTGGCCGCCTGCTGGGCCATGTGGCGCAAGACGTCGGCCGCCGGGCCGCCCACGGCGATGCGGCCCCGGTCGAGCACCAGAATGGTCCGGCAGCCCTGGAGAAGCACCGGGCTATGGCTGACAATGACGATGGTGCGGTCCTTGGCCAGCGCCGCCAGGGTATCGCGCAACTGCTGTTCGGCGTGGCGGTCCAAGCTGCCCGACGGCTCGTCCATAAGCAGCACCGGCGGGTCGCCGATCAGGGCGCGGGCGATGGCGATGCGCTGGCGCATCCCGCCCGACATGATCGCTCCGGCCTCGCCGACGGGGGTGGCATAGCCGTCCGGCAGATCGACCACAAAGGAATGAACCCCGGCCAGGGTGGCGGCGCGCAGCACGTCGTCGTCGGTGGCGCCGGGCATTCCCTGGGCCAGGTTGTCGCGGATGGTGCCGTCGAACAGCACGCTTTCCTGGGGGACATAGCCCATCCAGGTGGCCAGTTCGCGGCGGGTGAATTGTGCGACATCGGCGCCATCGATCAGGACGCGGCCTTCACTCGGCCGGTACAGGCCGAGCAGCAGCTTCAGCAGGGTGCTCTTGCCGCTGCCGTTGGCGCCCATGATGGCCGTCACGCCGCCCGGCAGGATGTCCAGGCTGATGCCGTCAATCACCGGCGCGGCGTCGGTCCGGTAGCGAAAGGTCAGGGATTCGGCGCGCAGGCGGCCTTCGGGGCGGGCGAGGGCGATCTTGCTCTCGGTGCGGTCCTCGCCGAGGGCGAACAGGCCGTCGAGGCGGGCGATGGATTGGCGGAACCCGGCAAAGGTGCGCCACCCGCCGACCAACTGGTTCAGCGGCCCGAGCAGGCGCCCGGACAGCATGTTGGCGGCAATCAGGCCGCCCATGGTCATGTCCTGGTTGATGATGGCGATGGCGCCGACCGCCGTCATCGCCACGGTGGTGCCCACGGTCATCATCTGGCCGAGGTTGACGAAGCGGTCGGCCTGGGTGCCGCGTTCCATCGACCGTTCGATGGTGGCCGCCTGGCGGTCCTCCCACAATGGCCGCAGGTGGTCTTCCAGGGCCAAGGCCTTGATGGTCGTGCGGGCCATGATGGTTTCGGCCAGCAGGGCGTCGCGGCCCTGCTGGGTCTTGCGCTCGCGCCCCGCCGCCGCCGCCACGGATCGCCCCGACAGCACGGCCAGGATCAGGAACAGCACCAGGGCGAGCAGCAGCACCCAGGCGATTGGCTGGGCGATGATGAAGACCAATCCCAGGAACAGCACCACGAACGGCAGATCCGACACCAGGATGGCGGTCGAACCCGCCAGGGTGTTGCGTACCGTGTCGAGGTCGCGGAACAGCATTTGCCAATAGCTGGCCGGCCGCGCCTCCAGGGTGCGCAGCGGCAGGGCCATGACCTTGTCGAACAGCTTGCGGCCGACCTGAACGTCAATGCGCAGGGACACCGACTGCATCGCCTTGGACCTCGTCTGGCGCAGGATGAAGTCGAAGATCAGCACCAGGACCATGCCGATCACCAGGCCCTCCAGGGTGGACAGACCGGCGTGGAAAACCACCCGGTCGTAGACCTGAAGGACGAACACCGGGGCCGCCAGCGCCATGATGTTCACGAACAACGAGATAGCCAGGACCTCGCGGAACAACGGCTTCAGGGGCTGGAGGACGGGCCGCAGCCACGAATGGGCATTGCGTTCCGGCGCCGCTGGCTCGCTGGCTTGGTCGGTGTTCATGTGACCCATGGTGTTGTTGCTCCCCCGCCACGTGCCCCGGCGGCGCCTTGCGGAACCCTGCTTTTCGCGGCACTCTAGCACAATCGATTTGAGGGGTACGCCTTTTCGCCAGGGTCTTGTCTGGCCCGACGAAAAGGTATTTGGGGGGACATTTCATGGCGACCGGTCGCGGCATTGCGCTGCTCAAGTCCGTGAAGGGGGTGCGCCTGCGGCGGCCCAACTGGCGCAAGATGTTCGGCGGGGCGCGGTTGCTCGGGCTGGGCGTCCTGGCGGTCGTCCTGGTGGTCCGCGCTCTCAACCCGGCGCCCATCCAGATGCTTCAGCTCAAGACGTTCGACCTCTATCAGCAGCTCAAGCCACGGCAGATCGAAAACCGTCCGGTCACCATCATCGACATCGACGAGCGCAGCCTTCAGGCCTTTGGCCAGTGGCCGTGGGATCGTCGCCTGATCGCCGACCTGACGGCGCGCCTGCTGGGCTTGCAGCCGGCCGGGATCGGGTTCGATATCGTGTTCCCCGAGCCTGACCGCATGTCGCCGTCCCTGATCGCCAAGACTCTGCCGGGCCTGTCGGATGACGAGCGCGCCCGCATGGCCGCCATGCCCAGCAACGACGAGGCGCTGGCCCAGGTGGTGGCGCAGGGGCCTGTTGTCCTGGGGCAATCGACCCGCCACATGGACGGCTATGTTTTGCCCGAGGACGCACCGCGCAGTTCGGTCGCCGTGCGCGGCCGCGAGAACGCGAAGATTTTCAAATACATCACCGCCAGCAGTGGCATGGTTCGCAACATCCCGGTGATCGACAAGGCGGCGCCCGGACGCGGCATCTTCAACCCCAACCCCGAATTCGACGGCGTGGTGCGCCGCGTGCCGATGGTCATGTACGTCGGACCCGACCCGGAGCGCGGCCCGGACGGTATTGTGGTGGACGAAGCGCGGTATCTGCAATACCTGCAACCGGCCCTGACGGCTGAAATGCTGCGCGTCGCCACAGGCTCGCGCAGCATGTTGGTGCAGTTCGATCCGGTGCTGGGCATCCGTGGATTTGTCGTCGGCCGCAACCAGATCCAGACCGACCAGATGTCCCGTGTGTGGGTGTACTATGCGCGGCATGACACGGCGAAATACGTCTCGGCGGCGGATGTCCTGAACGGCACGGTCCCCCCCGAACAGATCGCCGGCAAGCTGCTGTTGATCGGGACGTCCGCCGTGGGGCTGCTCGATATCCGGACATCGCCCCTGGACGCCGTGCTGCCGGGGGTGGAGGTCCACGCCAACATCCTGGAAAACATCCTGACCGGCACGCAGTTGTCGCGCGCCGCCGATGCCGACAACGCGGAATTCCTGCTGACCGCCGCCGCCGGTCTGTTGATGATTATCCTGGTGCCGCTGATCGGGGCGCGGCTGGCGCTGGGCCTGCTGGTCGTACTGATCGGCAGCGGCGCGGCGGCGTCATGGTGGTACTTCGACACCCAACTGATGTTGTATGACCCGGTCTATCCGGCGCTTGGCATCCTCATCCTGTACATGACGCTGACCTACGCCAACTACGCCCGCGAGGAAGCCCAGCGGCGTCAGGTGCGCGATGCCTTCAGCCGGTACATGTCGCCGGCCCTGGTCGAACGTCTGGCCGCCGACCCCACACAGCTCAAGCTGGGTGGCGAGATCCGCGACATGACCCTGCTGTTCTGCGACGTGCGTGGTTTCACCACGATTTCCGAGCAGTTCGACGCCCAGGGCCTGACCCGTCTCATCAACCGTTTCCTGACCCCCATGACCAACGTGATCCTCGATCGCAAGGGGACCATCGACAAGTACATGGGTGACTGCATCATGGCGTTCTGGAACGCGCCGCTGGACGATGACAAGCACGCCGCCAACGCCTGTCGCTCGGCCCTGGCCATGATCGACGCCCTGAAGGAGGTCAACGTCAGCCTGGAGATCGAAGCCCGCGAGGAGGGGCGCAAGCACATTCCGCTCGCCGTCGGCATCGGCCTTAATTCAGGGGATGTCTGCGTCGGCAACATGGGGTCCGACCAGCGGTTCGACTATTCGGTGCTGGGCGATAACGTGAACCTTGCCTCGCGTCTGGAAGGACAGTCCAAAACCTATGGCGTGGTCATCGTGATCGGCGAAAACACCCTGTCCGAGGTGCCGGAGTTTGCCGCCCTCGAACTGGACCTCATCAAGGTGAAGGGCAAGACATTGCCGGTGCGCATCTTCACCCTGGTGGGCGACGAAACCGTCGCGACCACCGCCCCCTTCCTCGCCCTCAAGGAAGAGCACGATGCGATGCTGGCCGCCTACCGCCTCCAGGATTGGGACGAGGCCGAGCGTCTTTTGGCCGACTGCCGCCACCACATGACCAACGCCGGTTGCGATTTGCACGGCATCTATGACCTGTATGCCGACCGCATCGCCGCCTACCGCGCCGAATCGCCCGGCCGGGAGTGGGATGGTGTGTTCACGGCGCTCAGCAAGTAGGGGACGTTAAGCGGGGTGAGAGGGAAGTGAAGCGGGGAAACACAGAGGACACAGAGGAGGCACAGAGGGCACAGAGATACCGTGCAGGCCGCGCGCAGCGCAGTAAATCCGGAGGGAAGTTATGCCTGCGGCGGCGGTCTACTCAGGACCCTCTGTGCCCTCTCTGTGTTTCCCCGCTTCCTTCACTTCAACTTCAAAACCTCAATGATCCTCGACCATGCGGATATACCCGCAGGGGCATTCCGCCGCGCACAGGCCGCAGCCTTTGCAGTAGTTGAGGTCGAAGACGTAGTGGCTGCCGTCGCTGGCGCGGTCCACCGTCTTGATGACCGCGCTGTCCGGGCACAGGGTCCAGCAGTTGTCGCACGCAAGGCAGTTGCCGCACGACAGGCAGCGGCCGGCTTCGGCGCGGGCCACGGCATCGGGCAGGGGGCCGTCGATCTCGTCGGTGTCGGTGCGCAGGGCGACCGGGGTGACCGGGTCGTCATGGCGCGGCGTGGAGTCGTAATAGGCCGTGTTCAGCCGGTCGAACGGCACGGCCGGGCGGTCGTGCGCGGCCGGATTGGCACCCTTGAACCACGCGTCGATGGCTTCGGCTGCGCGCCGGCCATCGCCGACCGCCGCCGCCACGGTGCCGCCCGGTCCATGGCTGCCGCCGCGCGCGTCCCCGCCGACGAACACGCCGTCCTGTCCCGCGAGGGTCCCCCAGCGGTCAGCCGGGCGGAATGTCGAGGCGGCGCCAAGCAGCGTCTCGAACCCCGCCGGATCGACCTGTTCGCCGATGGCGGGGATCACCATGTCCACATGCAGAATGCTCTCGGTGCCCTCGAATGGCACGCGGCTGGTCCGCCCACCGCCGGCCGGCAGTTTGCGCAGGGCGACCATTTCCAGGCCAAACAGGGTCGAGCCGCGCATCAGCAGGCGCTGGACCGTGCGGTGGCCGTGGAAGACGATGCCTTCCTCCACCGCCTGGACATACTCGCGTGGCACCACGTTCAGCACGTCGTCGGGATCGGCGTCAGGACCGGGCAGGCCCGAGGCGGTAATCAGGTGGACCTCGGCCACGCCGGCCCGCTTGAATACGCGGGCGAGATCCACCGCCGTGTTGCCGCCGCCATGGATGGCCACCGCACGCGGCGTTGGCAGGGCACCAACGGCAATCCATTCCTGAAGCAGGGCCAGCGCCGCGCGATGGTTCTCCGGTACGGCGCCCTGGACGCTCCATTCCCGGCTGCGTCCGGTGCCGGGGGCGAGGAACACCGCGTCGTGGCGGGACCGCAGATCGGAGACTGTCAGGGCGCCGGGCGCGCCGACGCGGGTGTGTGGCACGAACTCCACGCCAAGGTCCAGGATGCGCTTGATCTCGGCATCCAGTACGGCGCGCGGCAGGCGGTTGAGGGGAATGGCTGTGCGGCACAGGCCCCCGGCCTCGGGCAGGGCGTCGTACAGCGTCACGGCATAGCCCCGGCGGCGCAGGTGCCATGCGCAGGACAGGCCGCCCGGCCCGGCCCCGACCACGGCGACCCTCTTGTCGGGAACGCCGGTGAGGGCATCGACGGGCAGCGTCCAGCCCTCGGCCAGCGCCCGGTCGCCCAGCCAGCGTTCCAGACCGTGGATGTTGACGGCGCCGTCAAAGGCCCCTCGGTTGCAGCCGCCCTCGCAGGGGTGCGGGCAGACGCGCCCGGTGACGGCGGGCAGCGGGTTGACCCGCACGATAGTTTCCCACGCGGCGCGCGGGTTGCCCTCCTGAAGGCGGGCGAGCCAGTCTTGCGCGTCCTCTCCGGCCGGGCAGGCGGTGTGACAGGGGGCGGCGGCATGAACGTGTACGGGCTTTTCCGTGCGCCAGTCCCCGGTGCGGAACTCCAGCGACGTTCCCGCTTCGGCGTAACATCCTCTGGTGAGCGTTGTTGGCGTGGTCATGCGCTGTTCCCCCCGCGTCGCACGGTGTCGGCGCCGTCGCTGTCGAGCGGGTCCGGCCCGGCCCCGCGCAGTCCGAACTTGGCGATGGTGTGGTCGGCCAGGGCCTGGAGGTGTTCCCGTTCCTCCAGGGCGCGCGGGTCGCCCTCGGTGAACAGGTGGCGGAAGCGGCCTTGCAGGGACAGATAATCGGTCACCGGGCGCGGGTCACGGATGGGCATGACGCCGACGACCTCGGACCGTTCCATCTCGATCAACGGGAACAGCCCGGTCTGTACCGCCAACCGGGCGATCTCCACCGTGCGCGCGGCATCGTGCGCCCAGCCCAGGGGGCAGGGGCTGTGGACCAGCAGGAAGGTTGGCCCCTTGATGCCGATGGCGTGCCGCACCTTGCGCCGCAAGTCTGCCGGATAGGCCACCGAGGCGCTGGCCGCATAGGGGATGTGGTGGGCCGCGATGATGCTCAACAGATCTTTCTTGAGGTGCCGCTTGCCCATGCGCGCCTTGCCGGACGGGGACGTGGTGGTGGCTGCGGCGTGGGGCGTGGAGCTGGACCGCTGGATGCCGGTGTTCATGTAGGCCTCGTTGTCGAAGCACACATAGAGGATGTCGTGGGTGCGCTCCAGCATCCCCGACAGGGCCTGGAACCCGATGTCGAAGGTCCCGCCGTCGCCGCCCAATGCCACGACCTTGGTGCCGTCGCGGCCCTGGTGCTTGAGCGCGGCCTCGACGCCCGAGGCGATGGCGGCGGAGTTCTCGAACAGCGAGTGCATCCATGGCACCCGCCATGCGCTTTGCGGCCACGGGGTGGTGAACACCTCCAGGCAGCCGGTGGCGTTGGTGACCACCACATCCGGGCCGATGGACTCCATGACCAGCCGGGCTGCCAGCGCCTCGCCGCAGCCCTGGCAGGCGCGGTGTCCGGCCTCCAGGCCCCGGAAGCGGGGCTGGCGGCGGCGCAGGTCGTCGAGCGCAGTTTGATCCAGTTCGGGGGGCATCTCAGCGGTCCTCCTCGGGCAACTTGGAAAGCTGCACGTCGGCGATGGTGAACTCCCCCGGCCGCCCGGCCCGTGCGGCGGCCAGCAGGTCGGGCAGCAGTTCGACCGGCATGTCGCGGCCGCCCAATCCGGCGGCGAAGCCATGGACGGCCGGGGCGTCGGGCACGGTAGCGAGGATGGCTTGCACCTCGACCGCCACGATGCCGCCGAGGCCCGGCGACAGGGCGCGTTCCAGCACGATCAGGGTCTTGACCCCGATGCAGGCGGCCCGCAACGCCTCGGCCGGGAAGGGGCGGAAGGCGCGCAACTTGATGAGCTTGACCGGGTCGTCCGGCGGGTGGTCCTCCAGCACCTCGGTAAAGGTGGAGGCGACCGAGCCCAGGCACAGGATGGCGGTCGGCGCGTCGGCCGGGCCGATGACCTCCAGCAGTCCCCCGGCGGCGCGGCCGGTGGCGGCCTGCCAGTCGCGGTCAACCTGCTCGATGACCGGCAGGGCCTTGAGTAGGGCGTGGTGATGGCTGTGCCGCGCCTCGGTGAACCAGGCGGGATCGACCAGGGTGCCTAGGCTGATCGGACGCGCCGGGTCCAGCATCCGGGCGAAATGGTAGGGCGGCAGGAAGGCGTCCACCACGTCCTGGTCGGGCAGGTCGATGGGTTCCATGGTGTGGGTCAGGACGAACCCGTCAACGCACACCATGACCGGCAGTTCGGTGGCCTCGGCGATTCGGAACGCCTGAATGGTGGTGTCCACGGCCTCCTGGTTGTCGGCGCAATAGAGCTGGATCCAGCCCGCGTCGCGCACCGCCATGCTGTCCTGCTGGTCGTTCCAGATCGACAGCGGCGCCCCGACCGCCCGGTTGGCGCAGGTCAACACCATGGGCACGCGCAGGCCGGCGATGTTGTAGAGCACCTCGCTCATCAGCATGATGCCCTGCGAGCTTGACGCGGTATAGGCCCGCGAGCCTGCCGCCGCTGCGCCAAGGGCCACCGACGCGGCCGAGAACTCGCTCTCCACGCTGACCAGTTCGCAGTCCATCACGCCGTCGGCCACCAGCTTGGAAATGCCCTCGACGATGTGGGTCTGCGGGGTGATCGGGTAGGCCGCCACCACGCCGGGCCGGCACAGGGCCACGGCGCGGGCAATGGCCTGGGAGCCTTCAAGCGCCTGCCGCATGGGTTTCCCTTTCGCTGATGTCGATGGACCACAGGCCGGCCGGCACGCTGGCCTCGGCGCGGGCCATCAGGGCGCGGTTGCGCTCCAGAACGTCGCCCTTGAAGCGGTGGGCCAGGGCCTTGTCGAGGGCGTCGTGGGGCAACGCGCCGGTGGCGGTGAGGAAGGCGGCCAACAGCGCCACGTTAGGCATCGGCCGACCGAGGACCTCGGTGGACAGCGTGGTGGCCGGGATGCTGGCCGTCGCCACGCCAAGCCGCGCGCTGAGGGACTCCGAGGACTCGGTGCTGTTGACCAGCACGCCGCCGCCGGGCAGCAGGCCGTCGAGCACGCCCGGCACATGGAGCAGGCTGTCGTCCTGAATGATGAGGAAGGCCGGGGTGCGCACCTGATTGCGCCGCCGGATGGGGCAGTCGGCAATGCGCACGAAGGCGGTCACCGGGGCGCCGCGCCGCTCGGCCCCAAAGGCGGGGAAGGCCTGGCAGTGCCGCCCGACCTCGAACGCCGCGCCGGCAAGCAGGTAGGCGGCAACCACGTTGCCCTGCCCACCCCGGCCGTGAATACGGATCTCCAGCACCGTTCGCGCCCTCCCCAGGTATTATTTTTTACCAGGGTACGCTTCCGCGAGGGGCGTGAAAAGTGAAAGCCTGATTTCGGGAGTGGGTTCTATCTGAGGCCCAGGGTCAGCCTGTCGGCGGCGTCGCCTACGTCGCCTTCGCGGAACAGGACCTCGCCGACCGCCAAGCTACGTGTCGCCGGGAGTTCGGCAGGGAGGGGGCCTGATCGGTCTTGATTGTCCTTTCATCCAGTGTGGGTTCCAATCGGAAGCTGCCGAGGATCGGTAAAGATTTCGTTCACGCCTTGGGGGATAGACTGCCGCACCTTGCCCCCGCCGCACCATGGAGATCTTGAGCGAGCATGAGCGATACGCCTCTCCACACCCTTGATCATATTGAGATGCTGCGTGGCCTGCCCGATGACCTCAAGGCCGAGGTGGTGCGGTTGTGTCGCTGGAAGCGCTATGCGCCCCAGGAACAGATCATCGACCGGGAAAGCGACAGCCGCGACGTCTATTTCGTGGTTCAGGGCGGCGTGCGTATCGTGATCTATTCGGCCAGCGGCCGCGAACTGACCCTGGACGACCTGTTGACCGGGGCGTTCTTTGGCGAACTGGCGGCCATCGACGGGCTGCCGCGCTCGGCCAGCGTCATGGCGGTGCAGGATACGGTCATCGCCTCGCTGCCGGCCGACCAGTTCCTGCGCCTGCTGCACGATTACCCTGAAATGGCCACCCGCGTCATGCGCCGGCTGGCCGCCATCGTGCGCACGGCGACCGAGCGGATCATCGACCTGTCCACCCTGGGCGCCAACAACCGCGTCCACGCCGAGCTTTTACGTCAGGCCCGCGCCGCCGAGTTCGACGCGGACGGCGCCGCCGTCATCAAGCCCATTCCGGTGCATGGCGACGTTGCCAGCCGGGTCAGCACCACCCGCGAAACCGTCGCCCGCGTCATGAACGATCTCGCGCGGTCGGGCATCGTGCGGCGTGACCGCGACGCCTTGCTGGTGCTCGACATCGGCAAGCTCGAAGACATGGTCGAAAGCGTGCGCGGCGAGTGATGCCCGTTCGAGTGATGGCCGTCACTGCCGCCAGCGGGCCAGGGGCGGATACTGGACAGGCTGAAGGATGTCGGGCCAGGGGGTCCTGACAGGCCGGCAGCAATTCGGTATCCTCTTTCCCTCAAGAGCGCCTTTTCGGCGGGGCCTTCCCAGGTCCCGCCATTTTTTCACTGCTCTGTGTTTGGGCGCCGGGCGAGGGGGGGGACACCGTCATGCGCATGTGGCTGTTGCTGGCCGGGATCAACGGAGCCATGGCGGTGGCGGCCGGGGCGTATGCCGCCCACGGCCTGACCGAGGCGGGACCGCAGGCGATCCACTGGATGAGCCTTGCCTCAACCTATCAACTGATTCACGCCACCGCCCTGGGCGTTGTCGGCACCCTGACCCCGATCCTGCGGGCCGGCGGGGGCGGCTTGGCCCGCATCCTGAACTTCGCCGCCGGGGGGCTGATGACCGCCGGCATCGTGTTGTTCTGCGGCGCGCTTTACGGCCTGGCGCTGGATGTCGCGTGGTTGATGCCGGGCACCGCGCCGGTCGGCGGCTTCGCGTTCATGGCCGGTTGGCTGTCTCTGGCCGGGGCCGGCGTGGCCAGCAAGGCCAAGGCAGTCGAAAAATAACTTGTGGGGGTTGTTTGACTTCCGCAGGAGGATTGACCAAGATGCTTTTTGCACCACAAAGGGCGTACCCCAAAAGTGACAGCCTGAAACGGCGCAGGGGACGGCAGGCATCGGCAGACGGGTGGGGGACATGGCAAAGACCATTTTGATCGTTGAAGACAACGAACTGAACATGAAGTTGTTCAACGATCTTCTGCAGGCCCACGGCTACGAGACCTTGCAGACCAAGGACGGCCGTGAGGTGCTGGAGATCGCGCGGGCCAACCGGCCCGACCTCATCCTGATGGATATCCAGCTTCCCGAGGTCTCGGGGCTGGAAATCACCAAGATGCTCAAGGACGACGACGACCTGAAGGCGATTCCGGTGATCGCGGTCACCGCGTTCGCCATGAAGGGCGACGAGGAAAAGATCCGCGAAGGTGGCTGCGAAGGCTATATCGCCAAGCCGATCTCGGTGGCGAATTTTCTGCAGACGGTCGGCAAGTTCCTGAACTGAGGTCCACCCCGTCGCGGTTGGACAAGAAAAACGGCGCAGCCTGTGGGCTGCGCCGTTTCTTGTTGCGTCAGGTGATTTGCGTCATGCCGTCCGCAGGCTGCCGACGACCGACAGGCGGGCTACCAGGACGTTGCCCTCATACCGCTTGAGGGTACGCACGATGCCCCAGGTGACGAACGGTTCAATGGCGACGACGGCAAGGTAGCTGCCGGCGAAGGCCAGCCACGAGGCCAGCGGAGTCTCCACGGTGCTGATCAGCAGCCAGAAGCCGACCATGGCGGTAACCCCGGTATAGTACAGGGCATCCAGGGCGACGATTCGCTGCCACGTCAGGCGTTGACCCACGGACTGGTTGAACAGCTTGTGGCCGGTGGCGGTGTGCACCGCGATCAAGGGCAGCATGAGACTCAGGCTGTTGACCCCCAGATGGAGCATGTCGGCCGGGTCGAATACCAGGCCCTGGAAGGCGAGCCCGAGGGCGAAGCCCAGCAGGGTCGGCATGAAGCCCAGGGTCAGGTACATGGCCATGGCGCCGATGAAATGCAGCTCAGAAGCTCCAACGGGCACGCTGTAGCTTTGCATGAACAGAGAAAAGAAACCGGCCGCAGCCAATGTCTTGAGGGGTGCCCACGGCTCGCGGAGGAGCTGAACGGCTTGCTCCTTGACGCCCCAGGCGATGACGCCGATGGCACCGGCATTGGCCAGCATGACCTTGGCCGGAGTGACGAATCCAGGTTCGATATGCATGTGTTCTCCTTGCACCCACCGTGCAGTTGTTGGCCGCCGGACGCAGTCCGGGGCCAGAGGGGCCGATATCTCGGGCAGGTTTCCTGGCTCACGGCCGTAGACCATCCCGCCTTCCCGAGCCGCGTGCGGCCTAGTGGCACCATGGGAGAGTCAACCGTTCACAGTTGCGGGGGCAGCCGCGGATCGGGCCAAAGGCCGTACCGCGTTCCCTTTTAACCCCGTCGAAGACGCTCGACGGGGCACCCGAGGCGCGCAGTGTCGCCGATGGGGGTGGTGGGGGCAAGACGCAAATAAAGGATGCGTAGACGGCTGCGGAAGATCTGCTTCATCAGGGGGCCTGGGGGCAGAATGGGGCCAGCCCCATGCCCCGCCGGGGCCATTGGCCCCGGACCCCGTGTGTTTAAAGCAGTTTGCGTTTAACTTGACGCATTGGTCCGCTCATCGCCGATGGCTGCCGCCGGCCTGGAAGGGGGCCTCCAGACCTCCCTTGTCTTCTTGAAGAAGAAAAAAGGGGTTTGGGGCTTGCCCCAAGCGGGTTTGGGCGGCAGCCCAAGATGCACGAATACAGATCGTGATTCACATCAAAAGCAAACCGCTTGAGAACGTTGGATGCCATGTGCGGCGCATAGGTGGGAAAGAGACTATAAACAACAACGGGGCCGCCGATTTCTCGGCGGCCCTGCGTTGGGAACCCGGAAGCAAAAGGCTGTGAAACCTTACTTCATCTTCGTTTCGCGGAAGACAACGTGCTTGCGGGCGACCGGATCATACTTGCGGAACTCGAGCTTCTGCGTCGTGTTGCGCGGGTTCTTCTTGGCGATATAGAAGTAGCCCGTGCCTTCGGTGCTTTCGAGCTTAATCTGGATGGTCGTCGGTTTGGCCATTGCCGTAATCCTGGTACGAAGAGTGTCCTGATTGAGCGGCGCAGATTAACGCCCCCACCCTCAGAGTCAAGCGGTTTCAGCCCTGTTTCAGTAGCGTCCGGCGGCCGAGGCCGACTTGGCCCCTGTCACCGACAAGGCGCGGGCGAACAGCGCGTGGTCGGCCAGCAGGCGGTGCGCCACGGCGGTGTCGGAGGCCCAGTCGGCCTGGTTGGTCGGCGGGCACAGGGTGCGCAGGTCCTGGCGTGCCTGGGTGTCCTCCAGCGGCGTGGAGCGCCACTGGGCGAGCTGGGTGGCGATCGGGTTGCTGCTCAGGGCGACGTTGGCGAGCAAGGAGTCGGCGGATGCCGAGGCCTCGGTCACGCACACCGTCGGCAGCACGCCCAGGCCGTGGAGGGCGTAGCCTGACGGGCTGTGGAAGCGCGACCACGTCAGGGTCATTTCGCCGTCGTTGGGCATGCGGATGACGGTCTGCACGGTGCCCTTGCCGTAGGACGCCGAGCCGATGACCACGGCGCGCCCGCTGTCCTGCAACGCGGCGGCGACGATCTCGGCGGCCGAGGCCGAGCGGCCGTCCAGCATGACCACCATGGGCAGGCCGTTGATGACGTCGCCGGTGCGGGCGGAATAGCTCTGCATCGCCTCGGGATGGCGGCCCCGCGTGGTCACAATGCGGCCCTGGGTCACGAACATGTCGCTGACGCCGACCGCTTGGTCGAGCAGGCCGCCAGGGTTGCCGCGCAGGTCCAGCAGGACACCGCGCATGTCACGGCCCAATTGGCGCTTGGCTTTATCGACCAGTTCGGCCACGCCTTTGGCGGTGCGTTGGTTGAAGCTGGTGATGCGCAGGTGAACGATGCCGTCGGCGGTGCTTTCCAGGGTCACCGTCTGGGGCACCACCAGGCCGCGCCGCACGACCATGTCGGCCGGCACGGGGTCCTTGCCGCGCAGTACGGTCAGGCGCAGGGAGGAGTTTATCGGGCCGCGCATGCGCTCGGAAATGGCGTCGCGGTCGCCCAGGGTGACAACAGGGGCGCCGTCGATATGGGTGATGGCGTCACCGCTCTTCAGGCCGATGCGCGAGGCCGGCGTTTCGGGCAGCACCTCGCGGATGCTCAGGCGGTCCTCGTCGAGGGTGTAACGGATGCCGACACCGCCGAACCCGTTGCGGCGGGCCCGGTTGCTGCGGGCCTCCGACGCGCTGGCATAGCGGGAGAAATGGTCAAGGTCCGAAAGAATCGCGTCGAACATCGCGGCATAGACATCTTCTGGCGTCGTGTTGGTCAGGGTCGGGGACACCGTGCGGGCGGCGTTGGTCATCTTGACCGCGATGCCGGCCCAGGCCTCGGCATTGTTGGAGGCTGGGACGTGGAAGGACGCGATGACGCGCTCCGCCGTCGACAGTTCGATGTTATTGTCGCGCAGGGCGAAGGCGAGGGCGGGATCCAGCGCACCGAGGCCGCGCAGTCCGCCAACGGCAAGCTGTTCGACCGTCACCGGTTCAAGGTAGCGCTCGGCAATGACGTCGAACCCGTAGGCGAGCACCCGCTCCGCCTCGGCCGAGGGGAATGCGGCAACGGTGAGGGCTTCCTGGCTGGCAGTCGCCGGAAAGGTCGGCAGCGCGCCGAGCGCGAGGCTGGCGGCGAGGGCTGCGGCGAACGCGCCGCGCTTGATGGCCTGTAGGCGATATGTCACGAGAAACCCCCGGACTTTATAAGGTTAGCCGTCCTGTGCTTATCTGTTTGGCCCCGTCACTGCGGAACCGAATACAGCATGAAGGCATGTGCCTTAACAAGAGGCTAATACCCACCCTGACCGAACGCATAACTAGCCCATGACTTTTTGACTACTTAAAAGGCTGTTCTCGGGTCTTTAAGGCGTTCGTGCAGGGCAAGTCCCCGCCGCTGCTCCTCTGGAAATTTAGAGGTAAATGGCGACTGGGGGAAGCACAATTCGCGGATGAGGAAGATGATCCCATACGATGGGGTATGGGACATCGGACCTGAAAGCAGAAAGTGGGGGGATAAAGCATCTTCCACTTCCTTGCGGTCGCGCCAGACGCTCTATCTTTTTATGTGGCATAAATACGTCGTAGCAGGCGATGCCGTCTGCTCGGAATTTGCTCTAGCGGCGGCCTTTTCCTCGGCCGCCGCCGGACCGCGCTTTGGCACCATTGCGGTCGCCGACCTTGCGCTTGGGCGGGCGGAATCCGCCCTTGGCGCGCACGGCGGCGGCCAGACGGCCCCCGATGTCGGCGGCGTCGGCGCTGGATTTTCCGATGGTCTCCAGGAACTCGAAGATCATCCCGCCGGTGGCGGCGTCGGCTTCGCGCAGTTTTACCGTGATGGCGTCGCCCAGGCGATGGACCTCGCGGTTGGTGGACCCGATCAGGGCGTGGTGCGCCTCGTCGTGGACGTAGTAGTCCTTGGGCAGGGTCGAGATGGGGATGAGGCCGTTGGCCCCGCTGTCGTCCAGTTCCACGAACAGCCCAAAGCGGTTGACCCCGGTCACCCGGCCGCTGAACGTGGCGCCCACGCGGTCGGCCAGGAATGTGGCGGTGAAGCGGTCGATGGCCTCTCGCTCGGCGGTGGCGGCGCGACGTTCGGTCATGGAGATGTGTTCGCCCATGGACGCGAACTGTTCCGGCCCCTGGTCGGGCGGCAGGCCATCGGACCCCAGCTTCAAGCCGGCGATCAGGCCACGGTGGACCAGCAGGTCCGAATAGCGCCGGATGGGCGACGTGAAGTGCGCGTAACGCCGCAAGCCCAGGCCGAAGTGGCCCCGGTTCTCCGGGCTGTAAATGGCCTGGGCCTGGCTGCGTAGGACGATCTGGTTGACCAGATGCTCGTACGTGGTGCCCTTGACCTTGGCCAGGATGTGGTTGAAGTGGTGCGGGCTGATGGCGCCGCGCGCGAGGTTCAGATCCATGGATTGCAGGAACTCGCGCAGGGAGTCCAGGCGTTCCAGGGCCGGTTCGTCATGGACGCGGTACATGCACGGCTTGTTGACGGCCTCCAGCGTCTCGGCGGCGCAGACGTTGGCGGCGATCATCAGTTCTTCGATCAGCATGTGGCTGTCGTAGCGTGGCCGGGACTCGACTCCGGCCACGGAGCCATCCTCGGCGATGATGACCTTGCGTTCGGGCAGTTCGATCTCCAGCGCGCCCCGCCGGTCACGGGCCTCGCGCAGGGCGCGGTAGACGCCGTACAGCGGGGTCAGCAGGGGATCGACCAGCGGCCCGGTGGTGTCATCGGGGGCGCCGTCCACGGCCGCCTGGACCTGGGTGTAGGTCAGGCGTGCGACGGATCGCATCATGCCGCGTACGAACTCGTGCTTGTGCTTGCGGCCCTGGCCGTCGAACCACATGCGCACCGCCATGCACGGGCGGTCTTCCTTGGGCACCAGCGAGCACCAGCCGTTGGACAGCGCCTCGGGCAGCATGGGCACCACGCGGTCGGGGAAATAGACCGAGTTGCCGCGCTCGAACGCCGAGGTGTCGAGCGCGTCGCCGGGCCGCACGTAGTGGGCCACGTCAGCAATGGCGACGATGGCGTGCCAGCCGTCACCGTCCGCTTCGGCCCACACCGCGTCGTCGAAGTCGCGGGCGTCCTCGCCGTCGATGGTGACCAGGGGGATGTCGCGCAGGTCCACGCGCTTGCCCATCGGCGCAGCCTTCGACTCCGCCGCCTGTTCCAGCGCGTCCTGCGGGAAGTCGGTTGGGATGTCGTTGGCGTGAATGGCGATCAGGCTGACCGAGCGCGGGTTGGACATATCGCCCAGGACATCGACCACGCGGGCCTGCCGCAGGCCATAGGCGCGGCCGGGCAGGATTTCAGCCTCGACCAGGGCGCCCGGTTCGGCGCCGCCCAGATCCCCACGGGCCACCACATAGTCCTGCTTGTCGCGGCGGTTGGTGGCACGCAAATAGGTGCCGTTCACCCCGACCTCCAGGATGCCCAGCACGCGGGCCGCGCCCTCGCCGAGTTTCTTGACCACACGCCCGTCATAGATGTTGTCGCCGGTGGCGACCACCTTGCACAGCACCTTGTCGCCGATCCCAACGGTCGGCTGGCCCTTGCGCACCGGCAGCACGAAGATGCGCGGCGGCGGCAGGTCCTTTTCGGTCCACGACAGGGGGCGGCCGATCAGGTCGCCGTCGCTGTTGGTGCCGGTGACTTCGACCACGGTGACTTCCGGCAGGGCGCCGGGACGGATCATCTTGCGCCTGGGGCCGCGTTGGAGCAGGCCGTCGCTCTCCATGTCTTTCATGATCTGGCGCAGGAAAGGACGGTGTCCGGCGTCGAGATTGAAGGCCCGCGCGATCTCACGTTTCCCCACCCGTCCGGGACTTTCCTGGATGAACTCCAGGATCTGCTCACGGGTGGGGAGGGGGACGTGTTTGGGGTTTTTGCTGGTCACGCTGTACTCTTTTTCGCCGGGGCTTTTTTCGCCGTGGTGGCGGTCGTCGTCGTGGTTTTCTTGGCAGCCGGAGCCTTTTTCGCAGCCGGGGCTTTTTTGGCGGCCGGGGCCTTTTTCGCCGCCGGGACCTTCTTTTCCGCCGGCTCCTTCTTCTCAGCCGGAGCCTTCTTCGCGGCGGGCGCTTTTTTTGCCGCCGCCTTCTTGGGCGCTGGTGCCTTGCCGGCCTTGGCGGTCAGGACCTCGACGGCCTGTTCCAGGGTCACCGCGTCCTTGTCCATGGTCTTGGGCAGGGTGGCCCGCAGTTTGTTGTGTTCCACGTAAGGGCCGAAGCGCCCGTCATGGAGAGTAACAGGTTTTTGGTCCGCCGGATGTGGGCCAAGATCCTTGGCCGGCGTCTTGGCCTTGCGCACCGACGTCGCCAGAAGCTCCACCGCCCGGTTCATGCCGATCTCAAGGACGTCGTCCTCCTTGAGGTTGACGTACTGGTCGTTGTGCTTGATGTAAGGCCCGAACCGCCCGACGCCACCCAGGATGACCTGATTGTCCTCGGGGTGGAGGCCGATCTCGCGCGGCAGGGCGAGCAGGCGCAGGGCCTTGTCCAGGTCCACGCTGCTGGGTTCCATGCCGCGCGGCAGGCCGGCGCGCTTGGGCTTTTTCTTCTTGTCCTCGGGGTCGGGCTCGCCAAGCTGGACGTACCAGCCATACGGCCCCTTCTTGAGGATGACGCCCAGCCCCGTTTCCGGGTCGTTGCCGAGTTGCTTCTCGCCCTCGTCCATGCCGCCGTTGGCGCCTTCTTCGCCACCGCCCAGGGGGCGGGTGTAGCGGCACTCGGGATAGGTCGAGCAACCGATGAAGGCCCCGAACTTGCCCAGCTTCAGCGACAGCCGGCCCACCGAGCAGGCCGGGCAGGTGCGCGGGTCGGACCCGTCGGGCTTGGGCGGGAACAGGTGGGGCGCAAGGTCGGCGTCCAGGGCGTCGAGAACTTCGGACACGCGGAGGTTCTTGGTGCCCTCGACGGCGGTCATGAAGTCCGTCCAGAAGGCGCGCAGCACGGCCTTCCACTCCATCCGGCCGATGGAAACCTCGTCAAGCTGGTTTTCCAGGTCGGCGGTGAAGTTGTATTCCACGTAACGGCGGAAGAAGCTTTCCAGGAACGCGGTGACGATGCGGCCCCGGTCCTCGGCCGTGAAGCGGCGGTTGTCCAGGCGCACGTAGTCGCGGTCCTGAAGCACCTGGATGATCGAGGCATAGGTGGACGGGCGGCCGATGCCCAGTTCCTCCATGCGCTTGACCAGACTGGCTTCGGAATAGCGCGGCGGCGGCTGGGTGAAGTGCTGGTTGGGGCGGACGGCGTCGAGCGGCGTCTTGTCGCCCTCGTGCAGCGGCGGCAGCAGGCGGGTGTCCTCGCCCTCGGCGCCTTCCCCGGCGCCATCGGCCGCCACGTCGTCATAGCCTTCGCGGTAGAGCTTCAGGAAGCCCTCGAACACGATGGTGGAGCCGTTGGCGCGCAGCACGGTGGCGTTGGTCTCGTCGGTGATATCGACGGCCACCTGATCGAGCAGGGCGCTTTCCATCTGGCTGGCGATGGTGCGCTTCCACACCAGTTCGTACAGCTTGAACTGGTCGGCGTCGAGCACGTCGCGCACGTCGGCCGGTTTCAGGAACACGTTGGTCGGGCGGATGGCTTCGTGGGCCTCCTGCGCGTTCTTCTGCTTGGTCTTGTAGACGCGTTCCTTCTCGGGCAGGAACTTGCCGCCCCAGGTCTGGTCGATCAGCGTCCGCGTCTCGTGGACCGCCTCGGGCGCCATGGTCACGCCGTCGGTACGCATGTAGGTGATGAGGCCGACCGTCTCGCCCTTGACCGACACGCCCTCGTACAGGCGCTGGGCCAGGGTCATGGTCTTGGTGGCCGAGAAGTACAGCTTGCGGGCCGCTTCCTGTTGCAGGGTCGAGGTGGTGAAGGGCGGCGCCGGATTGCGCTTGGCCTTCTTGCGGTCGATCGCCTGAACGTGGAAGGTGCCGGCCTCGATGGTCTTGCGGGCGCGCTCGGCCGCCGTCTCGTCGGGCAGGCCGAACTTGTCGAGCTTCTCGCCGTCGAGGTGGGTCAGGCGGGCGGTGAAGGACTTGTTCTCGGCCGTGCGCAGGTCGGCCTCGACCGACCAGTATTCCTGCGCCATGAACCGTTCGATTTCCGACTCGCGTTCGCAGATCAGGCGCAGGGCGACCGACTGGACGCGCCCTGCCGAACGCGACCCCGGCAGCTTGCGCCACAGCACCGGCGACAGGGTGAACCCGACCAGATAGTCCAGGGCGCGGCGGGCCAGATAGGCATCCACCAGTTCCTGGTCCAGGTCGCGCGGGTTCTCCATGGCGTGCGTGACGGCGGATTTGGTGATGGCGTTGAAGGTCACCCGCTTGACATCGACGCCCTTGAGCAGCTTGCGGCGCTCCAGTTCGTCCCAGACGTGCCAGGAGATCGCCTCGCCCTCTCTGTCAGGGTCAGTTGCGAGGAAAAGGCGCTTGGCCCCCTTCAACGCGCGGGTGATTTCCTTGAGGTGCTTTTCCGACCGGGGATCGGTGGTCCAGTCCATCTCGAAGTCCTCGTCGGGCCGAACGGACCCGTCCTTGGGCGGCAGGTCGCGCACATGCCCATAGGAGGCCAGGACCGTGAAGTCCGTGCCGAGGTACTTGTTGATGGTTTTGGCCTTCGCCGGGGACTCGACAATGACAACGTTCATGCGGATTCCGGCCGTTTCAAGGTTCTGGGTGGGGGTTCCCGCAAGACCCTGGAACGGACGCCTGTCAGGCCTCCGGCAGGAACGAAACGCGGTGACCCGGATGCCGTTCCAGGCGCCCCGCCAGTTCCAGTTCCAGGAGAATCATGGAAACCACGGAGGGAGACAATTGGCATTGCCGGATGATCTCGTCAACCGTCACGGGGATCGGACCCAGTGCTTCGAGCACGTCGCGGCGGGCACGGACCAGGGCGGATTCGTCTGGAATGGCAGGCGCCGGGCCGCTGAACCGCTCGCCGGGAGGCTCCCGGAAGGGGCGGCGCAGCAGATCATCGAGCAGGTCCAGAATGTCTCCCGCACCCTGGGTCAGGACCGCGCCGTCCTTGATAAGGCCGTTGGGACCGGCGGCGCGGGCATCCATAGGCGAGCCGGGAACGGCGAAAACCTCGCGCCCCTGTTCGGCCGCGTACCGTGCCGTGATGAGTGAGCCGGATCGAGCCGTGGCCTCGACCACGACCACGCCGGCGCTCATGCCGCTGATGATGCGGTTGCGGCGTGGGAAGTGGCGGGCCTGGGGCTCCGTGCCGGGCGGCATTTCCGAAACAACGGCGCCCATTTCGACGATGCGGTGGTACAGGCCGGCGTTCTCCGGCGGATAGATGATGTCCACGCCGCCGGCCACCACGGCGACCGTGCCGGTTTCCAGCGATCCGTCATGGGCGGCGGTGTCCAGCCCACGGGCCAGCCCGGAAACCACCGTCACCCCGGCCTGCCCCAGGTCCCACGCCATCTTGCGGGCGAACTGCCGCGCCCCGGCCGAGGCGCTGCGGGCGCCGACCATGCCGATGCACGGCCGCCCGAACAGGCTGGAATGACCGCGTACGTAGAGCAGCGGCGGGGCGCCGTCGGTGGCCGCCAGCAGGGCCGGGAAGTCCGGCTCCCCACTGCACACGGCGCGGGCACCCAGGCGCGCGGCGTCGTCAAGCTCCGCCTCGGCACGGGCCTTGGAACATATCTTGATCGGCTTGGTGCGCCCGCCGCGCCGCGCCAGATCGGGCAGGGCAGCCAGCGCGCTTGCGGCCGAGCCGAAGCGTTCCAGAAGGCGGAAAAAGGTCACCGGCCCGACATTCTCGCACCGGATGAGGCGCAGCCAGTCGATGCGTTCGGAGTCGGACAGAAGGCGAGGTTGTATCGTCATGAGAGAGGAGAATTGAGGAGGCTGCGTCTACCGTCAAGAGAAACAATCGGTTCCGTTCGACCGGAGGGGATGGGCCTGATGGCCGCCACCCTGTCTGCCACCTATGAATCCTGCCGTCCTTAACCCTCCGGTGGTAGTATCGGTCCATGAGTCGCACCATCAGCATAGCGGTTGCCGCCGCTCTCGCACTGGCCTCGATGCTGCTGCCGTCATCCCTGCGGGCGGCGGTGGTCGAGGAGGTCATTCTCACCCTTTCCCCAGCCGAATCCCTGCTGACCGGTCATGCCAGCCTGACGGTTCCCGCCGGAGCGCCTGATCTGCGCCTGGACCTTGATGACGCCTTTACCCTCACTGCCGTGCGGGTGGGGGAGCAGGCCTTGGCGCCGCCACGCGATCCCGGTGGCGGGCGCTTCATCCTGCCGGGGGAGGGGCCTTGGACGGTCGAGGTTGACTGGCGCGGCGTGCTGCCACCGCCCACCCCTCCTGCCGTGGCGCCCGAGGGGACCTATCTGCCGGGCGACGTGGCGTGGTATCCGGCGCCGGGCGGGGCGTTGCCGCAGCGTTTGACCGTGCGGACGCCGGCCGGGCAGCGGGCGGCCGTCACCGGCGAACTGCTTGACGAGACGGTGGGGCCGGAGGGCAACGTGGCCGTCTTCGCGCCCTATGCCGATGAGCCGCCGTCCGTGTTCGCCGGCCCTTATGAGGTGGCCGAACGCATGGTCGGGGCGTTGCGCCTGCGGACCTATTTTCCGGCCGAGGCGGCGGGGCTGGCCCAGGCGTATCTTGACGACTCGGCGAAACATATCGCCCGCTACGCCGCTTTGATCGGACCTTATCCCTATGCCGGGTTCGCGGTGGTCGCGGCGCCTTACCCGGTCGGCTGGGGCTTTCCCGGTCTGACCTATGTGTCGGAGCGCATCCTTGGCCTGCCATTCATGCGCGCGCGGTCGCTGCCCCATGAGATCCTGCATACGTGGTGGGGCAATGCGGTGGCGCCCGACTATGCCAGCGGCAACTGGGCCGAGGGGTTGACCACCTATATGGCCGATTACGGCTTGGCCTCGGCCGAGGACCAGGGCCGCATGAGGCTGGTGTGGCTGCGCGATTTCGCCGCCCTGCCCGAAGACCGCGCGCGGCCGGTGGAGACCTTTACGGCCAAGGCGCACGGGGCCGATCAGGTCATCGGCTACAGCAAGGCGGCGTTCATCTTCCACATGCTCCACGAGCGTCTGGGGCCGGAGGGGTTCCACCGCGCGCTGGGGCAGTTTTATACCGCGCACCGGGGTGGTAACGCGTCGTGGGCCGACCTGCGCGCCGCCTTTGAGGGGGAGTCCGGGACCGATCTGGAACGCTTTTTCGACCAGTGGCTGACCCGGCCGGGCGCCCCGCGTCTGACCCTGGAGGACGCCCGCGTCGATGGCAACGCCGTGACCTTGGTCCTGACCCAGGACGAGCCGCCCTACGCCCTGCGCCTGCCGATCACCGTGACCACCGACGCGGGGGAGGAAACCCACGTCGTCACCGTGTCCGGCGCCCGCGCGACGGTGGCCGTGGAGAGTGGGGCGCCGGCGCGCGCGGTGGCGGTTGACCCCGACCACCATGTGTTCCGCCACCTGACGCCTGAGGAAACCCCGCCCATCCTGCGCGACGTCACCCTTGGCAGTACCCCGGTAGCGCTGCTGCCCGATGTCCCCGCCGCGCGAGAGGCCGCGCAACGCCTTGCCGACCGTTTGTTCGGAAGTCCCGTCAGCGCGGTGACCGCCGTTGGCGCCAAGGCTGGCGAGGGGCCGCTGCTGGTCGTTTCAGTGGGCGAGGGGGGTGGGGTCCTGGATGCCCTGGGCGTGGACCCGCCGGATCTGGAACAGGACGGCGCCGCCCGCGCATGGGCATGGCGCCTGCCCGATGGGCGGCCCTTGCTGGTCGTTGAGGCCGAGGACACCGAAGCCCTGACCGCCCTCATCCGCCCGCTGCCCCACTATGGGCAAGACAGTTGGTTGGTGTTCGACGGCAATCAGGTCCTCGATCGCGGTCTGTGGGACCCGCCCGCGCAACCGCTGCGGCGGGAGTTTTGAGAGCCGCTGACGCGGACGGGTTGCCACCCGTGCCCGCCCGGAGCGATGCTCCGGACCTCCTTGCTTTTGTTGGAGAAAAGTTGAGGGCGGGGATCATTCCGGACGGGCGGGGGATTGACAAGCCGCGCGCAGCGCAGCCAAGGGCAAGAGTATCTGCCTGTGGCGCAGAATAAGGCGCAGGACCCCTAAAGGGATCCAAGGGGCAAGCCCCTTGGCGGGTCTGGGCAGCGCCCAGACCTTTCTCAACGTGAGCGTCTAACTATCCGGCAATCGCGGCGTAATCGACTTCATAGGCGGCGTTGTGCGGCACGGCGCGGTAGGTCTTTTTGACGGCTTCGATGACGTCGTCTTCGGTGACGTCGGCCGGGACGTTGACGACTTCGTAGATGACGCTCGACCCGGTGGTCGGGCCGGCGTCGGAATTGCGGTGTGCCTTGTTGACCAGACCTTCGCCGGCAACCTTGATCATGAACGTGGCCATGGATATGGGCTCCCCTTCGCAAAAAAAATGCGCTGCATCACGGTGCGTTGCCCTGGGGGAGCAAAGAGAACGACCTTATTTCTTATAAGGGATTTTGCGGCGCGGGAAAAGCCGGATTGCTACCCCGCCTTCTTCTTCCCGATTCGGCTTTCCTCGCCCTTGAGGAGGCGGCGGATGTTTTCGTGGTGGCGGACCCAGGCGAGGACTGCCAGAACCGCAAAGGCCACGGTGTGGGCCGGGGTTGCCCATAGCCACGCATAGACCGGCGCAGCGGCCAGGGCGACCAGGGCGGCGAGGCTGGAGTAGCGGAAGGCGGCGGCCACCGCGGCCCATGTGGCGCAGGCGGCCAGTCCGACCGGCCACGCGGTCGCGAGCAGCACGCCTAGGGTGGTGGCGACGCCCTTGCCGCCCTTGAACCCCAGCCAGACCGGGAAGTTGTGGCCGACCACGGCGGCCACGCCAGCCACCAGCATCGCCACCACGTCGCCGGTCAACGCCCAGGCGATGGCGACGGCAATGGCTCCCTTGCCCGAATCCAGCAGCAGGGTGGCCAGGGCGAGATCCTTGCGCCCGGTGCGCAGGACGTTGGTGGCCCCGATGTTGCCCGACCCGATGGCCCGCAGGTCAAAGCCGAACGGCTTGGTCAGGACCAGCCCGAACGGCACGGAGCCCAGCAGATAGCCCCCGATCAGGGCGAGGACGACATCAAGCGTCATAGTGGAACACCGTACGTCCGTCGATCACCGTGCGCAGGACGGTGCCTTGCAGCAGACGGCCGTCGAACGGCGAGTTCTTGGACTTGGACAAGGATTTTTTGGCGTCGTAGCGCCACGGCCGTTCGGCGTCGAATACCACCAAGTCGGCCGGGGCACCGACCTTGAGGCGCCCGGCCTCCAGCCCCATCAGGCTGGCCGGACCCCAGCCGACCAGACGCAGGGCGGACACCAGATCCAGCTCGCCCTTGTGGACCAGTTCCAGGGTCACGGCCAACAACGTTTCCAGCCCGATGCCGCCGAACTCGGCCACGGCGAAGGGCAGGCGCTTGCTGTCGGTGTCCTGCGGCGCATGGTCCGAGGCGATGGCGTCGATCACGCCGTCGCGCAGGCCGGCCACGATGGCCTCACGGTCGTCCTCCGACCGCAGGGGCGGGGACAGCTTGGCAAAGGTGCGATAATCGTTGACCGCCAGTTCGTTGAGGGCGAAGTACGGCGGCGCCGTGTCGCATGTCACCGGCAGGCCACGGTCCTTGGCCCGGCGGATGATCTCGACGCTTTCCGACGTCGAGATATGCGCCGCGTGGTACCGCCCGCCGGTCATTTCGACCAGCCGGATATCGCGCTCCAGCAGGATGATTTCGGCCTGACGGGGGATGCCGGCCAGACCCAGGCGGGTGGCCAGTTCTCCGGCGTTCATCACGCCGCTGGCGAGGCTCGGTTCCTCGGGATGCTGGACGATCATCAGGCCGAAGGTGGCGGCGTACTGCAACGCCCGGCGCATGACCTGGGCGTTGGCGACCGCCTTGGTGCCGTCGGTGAAGGCCAGGGCTCCGGCGCGGGCCAGCAGGCCCATTTCCGAGATTTCCTTGCCCTCGGCCCGCTTGGTGGCGGCGCCGTAGGCGTAGCACTTGGCAAGGCCGATCTGGCGGGCTCGGCGGGCGACGAACTCAATGGCGGCTTCGTCGTCGATCACCGGGTTGGTGTTGGGAAGGCCGACCATCGACGTGATGCCCCCGGCCACGGCGGCGCGGCCAGCGCTTTTCAGGCTTTCCTTGTGGGCCTCGCCGGGCTCACGAAGCTGCACGCGGATATCGACCAGACCGGGCGCCAGAACATGGCCGCCGCAGTCGATGACCTGAGCGCCCTCGGGCAGGCCCGAGGCGAAGATTTCGGGGCCGATGGCAGCCACGCGCTCGCCCTCTGTCAGGAGCCCGCCGGCGGACGACGGCGCGGCGTCAAGGCCGCTGGCCGGGTCGATCACGCGGGCGTTGCGGTAGGCGACGCGGGACGGAGTGGAGCGGACGGCCATGTCACTTGCCTCCCTGGGCATCAACGTTGTTGCGGGCCAGGACCTCGACCACGGCCATGCGGACGGCCACGCCCATTTCGACCTGCTCGCGGATCACGGACCGTTCGACGTGGTCGGCCACGTCGCTGTCGATCTCCACACCCCGGTTCATGGGGCCGGGGTGCATGATGAGGGCGTCGGGCTTGGCCAGGGCCAGTTTTTCCTGATCCAGCCCAAAGAAGTGGAAGAACTCGCGGATGGACGGGATGTAGTTGGCGTCCATGCGCTCCATTTGCAGGCGCAGCATCATGATGATGTCCACGCCGCGCAGCCCGTCGCGCATGTCGTGGAACACCTCCACCCCCAGGCTGTCGATGCCACCGGGGATGAGGGTGCGCGGCCCGATCACGCGGACCTGGGCGCCCATGGTGGTCAGCAGGTGGATGTTGGAGCGCGCCACGCGCGAATGCAGAACATCACCGCAGATGGCGACCTTCAGTCCGTCCAGGTGGCCCCGGCGGCGGCGGATGGTCAGGGCGTCGAGCAACGCCTGGGTCGGGTGTTCGTGCTGTCCGTCGCCTGCGTTGATGACGCCGCAGTTGACCTTGTCCGACAGCAGCTTGACCGCGCCCGAGTCCTGATGGCGCACCACCAGCACGTCCAGGTGCATGGCGTTCAGGGTCACGGCGGTGTCGATCAGGGTTTCGCCCTTGGCGATGCTGGACCCGGCCGACTGCATATTGATGACGTCGATGCCCAGGCGCTTGCCGGCCAGCTCGAAACTGGTGCGGGTGCGGGTCGAGTTCTCGAAGAACAGGTTGACCATGGTGCGCCCGGCCAGGATCGGAGTCTTTTTGTCCAGGCGGCGGTTCTGTGCCACATAGCCCTCGGCGCGGTCCAGCAGGGCCGTGATCTCGTGGGGGTACAACCCCTCGATGCCGAGCAGGTGGCGGTGGGTGTAGTCGTCGATGCTCATGGCGCGGACCTTATTGACGGACGGGATCGACTGGCGGGCGGGTGGGGGAGAGTGCGGGCCGTGGTGTCCAACGGCCCGCGACTCGCTATTCAGGCAACAACGGCGTCGGCTTCGGTTTCGACCAGCCATTCCGGGTGGATGAGGCCCGAGCATTCAACGAAGCTGCACGCCGGACGGATGACGCTGAACACCTCGCCGTGGGCGCGGGCGGCTTCCTTCCACTGGCTGATGTCGGTCAGGAACAGGCGCGTGCGGATGATGTTTTCAACCGTGCCGCCGGCATCCTCGACGGCCTTTATCATGATCTCCAGGCACCGCTTGGTCTGCCCGTAGAGGTCGCCCGGCGCGGCCACGGCCCCGTCTGCGGTCATCGGGGTGGTGCCGGCGACGGCGATGATGTTGCCGACGCGCACGGCGCGGCTGAAGCCGATGATCGGCTCGTTGGGGCTGCCGGAGGACACCAGGATACGGTCGGTCATGAAAGGGCTCCCTGTGAAGCGGATTTGCGCGGGCGGAGGATGCCTGTGCACAAGCGCGGGCGCAAGGGGCGGTGCACGCGGCGCAACCTTGCTATCTACCCATGGCAGCCATTCCACCGGCGTATACCTCCTATTCGTACAAGCTGCCTCAGGCCCTATATGATATGCGGGTATATAATGGTTATTGGGTTCTGGAGCCCGATCGGCGGCCAGGGGGGATGCCATGTTCATTGATGTCAGCCGCATCCCGGTCACGGGGAATGCGCGCATAGATCAGGCGCACCGCGATCTTGCCGCCATGGTCAACGTGCTGTTCGAGCAGTGGCGGGACGGTGTTGACGGGGCTGAACTGAAGGCTGGTTTCGAGCTGTTTCTGCGTGCCGTTGGCCGCCACTTCGCCGAGGAGGAGGAGATCGCCGCCGCCGCCGGATGCCCCAACGTTCCCGAACATGCGGGCAAGCACAACGCGTTGCTCGTCGCGTTGACCTCCCATGTCCACGCGCTCGCCGACCTGACCGAGAGCCGCGTTGGGGACCGGCGCATTGACCTGTTCAGCCTGATCGACCAGATGCTCTACGAGCATGAAATGCTCGACGACCAGGAATTCTGGCCGGTGTTGAGCGCGGTCGGCCACAGTGTGGACGTGCCCGCCGATGCGCCGCTGATCGTGTGGAGCCGCGCGCTGGAAACTGGGCACGCTGAAGTGGACCGCCAGCATCGCACGCTGGTCGAACTGCTCAACGGCTTGGACGCCATGGTGCGCCGGCAGGCTCCGGCGGTCGAGGCGTCCGAACTGCTGGGCCGCATCATCGATCACACGCGCTGCCACTTCCAGTGGGAGGAACGCCAGATGGCCGGCATCCGTGCCCCAGGCGCGGCGGCGCATCGGATGCTCCATGCGCAGTTGCTGACCGATATGACCGAGGCGGTCGCGGCCACTGGTGGGGTGCCCACCCTTGACTTGATGCAGTACCTGAAGTTTTGGTTCATCGACCACATCAGGCATGTGGACGGCGACCTTGCGCGGTCCCTGAACGCTATGGCAGCGGCGTCAGCCCGGCCAGGGCAAGCGCCATCAGGACCACCGGGATGGTCCCCGCGGCGAGAAGCGTTTGCAGGGTGATGATATTGGCCATCAGCGGGGCGTCGCCCCCCATCTGGCGGGCCAGCACATAGGACGACGCCGAGCAGGGCAGGGCGGCATAGAGCATGGCGATGCCGAAGGCCGCCGCGTTGACCTTCATCCCGGCGGTACTCAGCCCGACCAGGATCACCGCCGCCGTCAACGGCAGCACGCCCAGTTTGAGCACGCACGCTGTGACCAGCGGTCGTCCCGCGCCGCGCAGGGCGTCCAGCGCCAGTCCCGCGCCGACCGCCAGCAGGCCGACCGGCAGGGCCGCCGCCCCGAGGATTTTGAGAAGCGGCCCGGCCACTGGCGGCAGGCCGAGTCCCATCACATTCAACGCAATGCCGATGACACAGGCCAGGATCAGCGGATTGCGTGCGATGCCGACCAGGGTCGCCTTCAGGCTGGCCCCGCCGTGGGCCGGAACGAACACGCTCAGGCAGGCCACCGCCAGGACGTTGACCAGGGGCACCACGATGGCGATGCACACCGCCGTCAGGGTCACGCCGGCATCGCCGAACAAGGCTGCCGCGCCGGCCAGCCCGATGTAGGTGTTCGGGCGTATGGCGCCCTGGAAGGCCGAGGTGAAGGCCGCCGCCGTGCCGCCCACCCATCGCCGCAAGGCCAGCGCCAGCCCGGCAACCCCCAGCGTCGCACCGCCCAGGGACAGGGCAATGGCGGGCCACGCCAGACCCGCGAGGTCGGCACCGGCCAGGTTGGCGACCAGCAGGGCCGGAAAGGTCACGAAGTAGGTCAGCTTCTCGGCTGGGGCCCAGAACGTGTCCGGCACGAACCGGCCGCGCTTCATGGCGTGGCCGATCAGGATCAGCAGGAAGATGGGGGCCAGGGACAGGGCGATATCCAGCACCGGCGCTACGTCCGGGCCATGGCGTCCAGGAAGCCCTGGAGGATGTAGGCCGCCGCCGCCTTGTCCACGTTGGCGGCGCGTTTCTTGCGCGACATGTCCATTTCGTCGATCATCATGCGCTGCACGGCGGCGGTGGACAAGCGTTCGTCCCAATAGCCCACCGGCAGGTCGGTCAAGGGCCGCAGGTTGGCGGTGAATTGGCGGGTGGACTGGCAGCGTTTGCCCTCGGTGCCGTCCATTTCGACCGGCAGCCCGAGGACGAGCGCGCCGATCTTTTCCCGCGCGCAAACCTCCAGCAACTCCCGCGCATCCTGGGTGAACTTGGTGCGCTTGATGGTATAGAGGGGCGAGGCCAGGGTCCAGCGCATGTCCGAGATGGCCAAGCCGATGGTCTTGGTCCCGAGGTCCAGGCCGAGGATGCGTTGCCCCGGCGTGAGCAGGGCCTTGATCCCGGCCGGGCCAGGGTTGCGGTCTTCCATGGCCGGTGCTACCTTCCGCGCAAGTTTTTTGGGCACGTTTTTCCGGGGGTTTGACGCCCCTATTGGTCCGTCGTTAATACTCCCACCAGGAGAGCCTTTTCAATGCTCGACAAGTCCACCGTCAGGAACATCGCGTTCCTCGCCCGGATCGACGTCCCCGACGCCGACCTGGAGCCGCTGGCTCACCAGCTTTCCGGCATCCTCGACTGGGTCGAGCAGCTTCAGGAAGTCAACACCGACGGTGTGCATCCCATGTCCAGCGTCACCGAGATGACCATGACGTGGCGTCCCGATGAAGTGACCGATGGCGGACACCGCGACAAGGTGACGGCCAACGCGCCGGCCGCCCGCGACGGCTTTTTTGCCGTGCCCAAGGTTGTGGAGTAGACCGGCATGACCAAGCTTACATCGCTGACCATCGCGCAGTGCCGTGACGGCCTCCGCAAGGGCGACTTCTCGGCCCGCGAACTGACCGCGACGTACATCCAGGCCATGGAGGCGCACCGCGACCTCAACGCCTACATCACCGAAACGCCGGACATTGCCCTGTCCCGCGCCCAGGATGCCGATGAGCGCCTGAAGGCCGGGACCGCTGGCGCCATGGAAGGCATTCCGGTCGCCATTAAGGACCTGTTCTGCACCGAAGGCGTGCTGACCACGGCGGCCAGCCACATCCTCGACGGGTTCAAGCCGGGCTACGAAAGCACTGTCAGCGCCAACCTCAAGAAGGCCGGCGCGGTGATGCTGGGCAAGACGAACCTGGATGAGTTCGCCATGGGCTCGTCCAACATGACCAGCTATTACGGCGGGGTGAAGAACCCGTGGAAGCGCCAGGGCGAAGATACCGATCTGGTTCCCGGCGGATCCTCGGGCGGGTCGGCTGCCGCCGTGGCCGCGCACATCGCCGCGGCCGCGACCGGCACCGACACCGGCGGGTCCATCCGCCAGCCCGCCGCGTTCTGTGGCATCACCGGCCTGAAGCCGACATATGGGCGGTGCTCGCGCTGGGGCGTGGTGGCGTTCGCCAGTTCCCTCGATCAGGCCGGGCCGATGACCCGCGACGTCCGGGACGCTGCCATCATGCTGGGCGCCATGGCCGGGCACGATCCCAAGGACGCCACCTCGGCCAACCTGCCGCTGCCCGATTTCGAGGCGGCGCTGACCGGCGACATTCGCGGCCTGCGCGTGGGCATCCCCAAGGAATACCGGCCCGATGGCCTGGACCCGCAGATCCAGGCGTTGTGGGATCAGGGCGTGGAGTGGCTGAAGGCGGCTGGCGCTGAGGTCCGCGAAATCTCGCTGCCGCACACCAAGTATGCGCTGGCGACCTATTACATTGTCGCCCCCGCCGAATGCTCGTCCAACCTCGCGCGCTATGACGGCGTGCGGTTCGGGCTCAGGGTCGATGGCGACAGCCTGGACGACATGTACATGAACACCCGCGCCGCCGGCTTCGGGAGCGAGGTCAAGCGCCGCATCCTGATGGGCACCTATGTCCTGTCGGCTGGCTACTACGATGCCTATTACCTCAAGGCGCAGCGCGTCCGCACCCTGATCGCCCAGGATTTCGCCAACGCGTTCAAGGACGTGGACGTCATCCTGACGCCGACCGCGCCGTCGGCCGCGTTCGGCATGGGCGAGAATATGGACGACCCCATCACCATGTACCTCAACGACGTGTTCACCGTCCCGACCTCGCTGGCCGGGCTGCCCGGCCTGTCGCTGCCCGCCGGGCTGGACACGCAGGGGCTGCCGCTCGGCCTGCAACTGATCGGCAAGCCGTGGGACGAGGAAACGGTGCTGCGCGTCGGTGGCGTGCTGGAAACGGCGGCGGGTTTCACCGCCAAGCCGGCGCTGGTTGGGGGCTGAGGACATGAGCTACATCATCAAGGGCGAAACCGGCGATTGGGAAGTGGTGATCGGGCTTGAGGTTCACGCCCAGGTGACCTCCCAGGCCAAGCTGTTCTCCGGCGCCTCGGCCACCTACGGCGGCGAGGCCAACGACCACGTCAGCTTCATCGACGCGGGCTTCCCCGGCATGTTGCCGGTCATCAACGCCTATTGCGTCGAGCAGGCGGTCAAGACCGGCCTCGGCCTGCGTGCGCAGATCAACAAGCGGTCGGTGTTCGCGCGCAAGAACTATTTTTATGCCGACCTGCCGCAGGGCTACCAGATCAGCCAGTACGAACTGCCCGTCGTCGGCGTCGGCGAGGTGGTGCTGGACATGCCCGACGGGTCGTCGGCCGTGGTCGGCATCGAACGCCTGCACCTGGAGCAGGACGCCGGCAAGTCCATGCACGACCAGCACCCCAGCCTGTCGCTGATCGACCTCAACCGGTCGGGCGTGGCGCTCATGGAAATCGTGTCCATGCCCGACATGCGCAGCCCCGAGCAGGCCGGCGCCTATGTGCGCAAGCTGCGCTCCATCCTGCGCTACCTGGGCACCTGTGACGGCAACATGGACGAGGGGTCCATGCGCTGCGACGTCAACGTGTCGGTCCGCCGGCCGGGCGAGGGCTACCGCACCCGCTGCGAGATCAAGAACGTCAACTCCGTCCGCTTCGTCATGCAGGCCATCGAAGTCGAGGCCAAGCGCCATGTCGAGGTGTACGAGGGCGGCGGCAAGATCATGCAGGAGACCCGCCTGTTCGACCCCAACAAGGGCGAAACGCGGTCCATGCGGTCCAAGGAACATGCCCACGATTATCGGTACTTCCCCGACCCCGACTTGCTGCCGCTGGAATTCGACGACGCGTTCGTGGCCCGCATCAAGGCGACGCTGCCCGAGTTGCCCGACGACAAGAAGGCCCGCTTCATGGACGTCTACGGGCTGTCGCCCTACGACGCCTCGGTCCTGGTGGTCGAGCGGGAGCGCGCCGAGTATTTCGAGGCCGTGGCCAAGGGCCGCGACGGCAAGAAGGCCGCCAACTGGGTCATCACCAACCTGTTCGGAATGCTGAACAAGGCCGGTCTTGACGTCACCGAAAGCCCGGTGGCGGCGGACCAGCTCGGCCAGCTCATCGACCTGATCGAGGACGGCACCGTCTCCGGCCGCCTCGCCAAGGAAGTGTTCGAGATCATGTGGGAGGAACGCAAGGACCCCGCCGTGATCGTCGAAGAACGCGGCATGAAGCAGGTCACCGACTCCGGCGCCATCGAAGCCGCCTGCGACGAAGTGATCGCCGCCAACCCCGAGAAAGCCAACGATATCCGCAACGGCAAGGAAAAACTCATCGCCTGGTTCATCGGCCAGGTCATGAAACAGACCCAGGGCAAGGCCAACCCTGGCGCCGTGCAGGAAATCTTGAAGAAGAAGCTGCTGGGCTAATCATTAGCCGCGTGTCGGGAGTGGCAACTCTCTCCTCCGCACCCATTCAAGCCCCTGAAACCTGACGGTTTCGGGGGCTTTTTCTTGCGTAGTCCGCAGGTCCTGCGGGCTACCGCACCAACCGCAGTTCGCTCAGGCTGCCGGCGATGGCTTCGAAGGCTTCGTTCAGCGAGGTGCCGCTGGGGGCGTGGAAATAGTGGGTGATGTCGGTGGCGCACTCCTGCATCAGTTGGCGGATGGTGGAGTCCGACGCATCGTACCCGAAGGTGATGCTGTAGACCGTGATGCCGGCCGCTTTGGCGTTGCGGCAGGCCGTCGCCAGGGCGCTGTTCAGTTGGCCCTGGGTCGGGCCGCGGCCCAACGCCGTCGGGTAATCTTCGCCGGGGCGGCGCAGGTTGTCGGAGTTGGCGCCATCGGTCAGCAGAACCACCGCCTTTGTCAGGTAGTTGGCGCGGTCCTGCGGCAGCGTCGGATGGCCCCAGCCGCCAGGACCTCGCCACTCCGGCGCCAGCATTCGCCAGCCCCACATCATGCCAGTGGCGATCGCCGTGCCACCGTCGGCCATCATGGCGTCGATGGCGGTCTTGGTGCGGCTGCGGCTGCCATCCAGAAAGCGGACCGGCGTCTTGATGCAGGAGCCCGTATCGAATTCCGGGCGCCACTGGACGTCGCGGCACCGTCCGCGTCGGCGTTCCATACAGACCAATTCTGGGTCGGTGGTGTAAAGTTGGAGCTTGCGGGTGCTTGGTGGCGTGGCGTCGAGGAGCCAAGCGCCTGCGGAGCCATTTTCCTGGGTGCAGCCCCGCCAGTCGGAGGATCGGAAGTCGCGGTCGTACATAGGATAGCCGTCTTCGGTTCCGTTGGTCAGGACGGTGCCCGGCGGGATGGTCATCCAGTCGTAATAGCCCGGTGTTTGAACCGTGGTGGTGAATGGCACGGTGCCCAGGTACAGCCCGGCGGTGGAATCCCCATCCTCGCCGACCAGGATGTCGACCAGCCGTTTGGCGGCGGTCTTCATGTCCTGGAGTTTGTTGCCGCTGGCCATCGAGCCGGTGTTGTCCATGGCCAGCACCACTTCCATTTCCGAGCGGGTGCGGCGGATGGCCTGATTGTCGACGGTGAAGTCCCACGCCGCCATGTCGATGAACCCGGCGATCAGCAAGGGCATGGTGACGTCCACGCTCAGCGACACGGTCTGCCCGGTCTGCGGGGTGCCGCCCGTGGCAATCTGCAAGTCACCGAGGGTGCTGCCCAGGTAGTCGCGCTGGATGTTGTTCCAGAAGAAGCCCTGGGCGTCGTCGCGCCAGTCGTCGTGGGCCAGCCGCCGTCCACCGGCCAGAACGGCGGCGTCCAGCGCGGCGACCACCCGCGAATGGATGATCTGGAAGCGCATCATGTCGATGCCGCCCAGCGCCAGGGCTGCCATGGTGAAGGCCATCAGGCCGAACAGCGGGGCGGCGACGCCGCGTTCGTCATGCCAGAGTTTACGGGCCAGTTGCATGATCGCGGACTCCTCACGAACCGGGGGCGCCGGGGACGGACAGGGATTCGATGCCGCCGTAGCGGGCAAGGAACAGGGCGCGGCGGTACAACGTCACCTGCCCCGGAGCGTCGCTCCACACGCTGCGCGACCACACGAAGGGGCGGAAGCCGTGGAACACCTCGGCGACGATCAGGATGTCGCCGAGGTGGACCGTCGGCGGCCCGAAGTCGGAGTCGGCGGGCAGGGTCGGCGGCCCCCCCTCGCTGCCGATCTGGCTGGTCGCGTTGCTCATCCCAAAGGGCGCGCGGCGCTGCCAGGAGATGACCGGGCCGCCGCCGGTGTTGACGATGGCGGTCAGGATCAGCGCGCCCTGGCCTTGCAGGTCGAGTGGCCGGGCGATCTCGCGCGCGGCCTCGTAGTAGGTGCCAATGGTGTCGCCGTCGCTGGTGCCGGCGTCGTCGATCAAAGTGCTCTTGCGGGCGATCAGGTCGCCGACGGTAAAGGCGGTGCGCTCGACGATGCCGGTGGCGCGCATGTAGGCGTAGGTTTCCCACGAGCCGACCAGCATGAGGAAGACCACCGGCAGGATGATCGCCGTTTCCAGCGCGACGGAGGCGCGCGTGTCGCGCAGCAGACGTGCCACAAGACCCCGGATCATGGTGCGTGTCTCCTATTCGTTCTGGACCACGACGCGGCGGCTGAAGTCGTAGCGGTCGATGCCGACCAGCGACAGGATGCCGGTCACGGTGGGACGGTTGAACTCGACGGTGTACACGACGATCTCCTCGCGCCCGCCTTCGCCGGCCGCCCCCATGTCGCTGTTCCATACCCCGTCGCCGTTGAGGTCGTCATAGGGCTCTCCGGCATCGCGGGTGCCGTTGTCGTTGAGGTCGGTAAACGGCTCAGGTTCGCCGATATTGTCGAAGGCGCCGTAGACGCGGGTATCCAGGGTGATCTGGCTGGGATTGTCCAGCCAGCGCGCCACCCGCTCCTCGACCATCTCGCGGATGCGCTCGGTGCGGGTGGCGCCATCGGGGGCGGCGCCGGTGATGCCGTAGCGCGAGGCATCGCGCACCGCGCGCTCCAGCGAAGCGTCGATCATCATCACAAAACCCATCTCCACCACCCCCAGGAGCAGCAGGAACAGCACCGGGAAGACCATGGCGAATTCCATCGCCGCGATGCCCCCCGTGTTCGCAAGGATGCCCCGCGTGTCCGTCAGCATGTGCGCGCCGCGTCGGGTCATGACCGTCGCCTCACTTGGCCGGTTCGGTGCCGAATTGGGCCACCGTCAGAAGTTGATAGAAGGCCAGGTTGTCGGCCACGGCATCGCGCCGCAGGGCCGGCTCCAGCAGCGTGCGGGCGGCCTCATTGCGGCCCAGCAGGCCATAGGCCATGGCCAGATTGTACTTCGCCTCGGGCGGGGCCGACGCCATGGTCGCCAGTTCGATAAGCACGTTGATGGCCTTGCGCGGCTCGCCGGCCAGGATCAGCGACAGACCCAGGTTGCTGCGCACCGAGCTGTTTTCCGGGTGCTTGGCCAGGATGGTGCGGTAGACCTCGGCGGCCTCGGCGTGGCGGCCCTGAAGATCGAGCGATACCGCCTTGCCGTTGAGCGCCTGGGAATCGGCCGGCGTGGTGGCCAGAACCAGATTGTAGGCATGGTTGGCCTCGGCGAAGGCCCGCTGGCGCAGGGCGATGCGGCCCAGGCGGATCAGCGTGTCGCGGTCGTCGGGGAAGACCTTCAGGGTCTCGTTCAGGACGATCTTGCCGCGTTCCAGGTCGCCCCCGGCAACGTAGGCATCGGCCAGCCCGAGGCGCGGCTCGCGGGCCTCGGGGAACCGTTCCACGGCGGCGACGTAGAGCTTCATGGCCCCGCCGAGGTCGCCGCCCGCCATGGCCGCGTGGGCCAGGCGCAGGGCACCGTCCATGGAGGCGGTGCGGGCTTCCGTGGCCTGCGGCGAGGCGTCGTCGGGGTGTTGCGAAGCGCAGGCCCCCAGGGTGGCGCAGACAGCCAGGGTCAGAAGGATTTGGCGGATCGGGATGGGACGGATCGGGACGGGGTGGAACCGGGGCAGGGCGGGCATGGGTGTCACTCCGCTAGGGCCTGGATGATCTTGATGGCCGCCGGGCCGGCGGCGATGATCAAGACGACGGGCAGGATGAAGGCCATCATCGGGAAGGTGATCTTGACGCTGAGTTTGGCGGCGCGCTCCTCCATCGCCAGCATCCGGGCGGTGCGCTCGGAGCGGGCCAGGGTGCGTAGCGACTGGGTGATCGGCGTGCCGTACTGCTGGGTCTGCACCAGGGTCGCGACGAGGCTGCGGATCGAGGTGATCCGCGTACGCTCGGCCAGGCGGCGCAGCACGGCGGCGGAATCGCCCATGACCTGCAACTCGTCGGCCGTGGTGCGCAGTTCGTCGGCCAGGGCCGGGTGGACCGGCTGGATCTCGTGGGCCACCCGTTGCAGGCTGGCGCCCAGGCTGTAGCCGGCATTGGTGCAGATGACCAGCAGGTCCAGGGCGTCGGGCAGCGCGCGGTTGAGCCGCTTCTGGCGGCGCTTGGCGGCAATGTCGAGCACCATCTCCGGCAGCACCAAGCCAATGAACAGGCCGGCGAAGACCGCTGCCACTTGCAGCATGGGTTGGCCGGGGAACATCCGCCCGCCGATGAACAGGCCAAGGGCGGAAAACAGGCCTCCGGTGACGAACTTGGCGGTGATGAACAGTGACAGGTGGCGGGACTGGCGGGCCCCGGCGACGACCAACTGGGCCATCACTTTTTCGCGCTGGCTGGCATTGAACAGCGGCATCCTGGCGCCCCACGCCGACAGGGTGTCGAGCAGTCTGGCTTTCCAGGGCCGCTCCTCTGCCGCGCCGTCTCCGGCGCCGCGCGCCCAGGCAGCGGTGGCGGCGCGCGCCCGTTTGGCGATGCGCTCCGTCCGGCTTTCACCCAGCGATATCACCAGCAACAGGGCCAAGGCCGGGATCAGCCCGAACAGCACGGGCGCCAACGACGACGAGGCAAGAAGGCTCATGGCCGCTCACTCCTTGAGCTGGGACAGGTTGTGGATGATGGTGAAGCCGACCACCAGCATGGCCCCGGCGATGAGCAGCAGGGTGTGGCCCGTTTCGGTGGTGTAGAGCACGCCGACGTAGTCCTCGCCGATGAACGACAGGATCCCCAGGCACAGGAAGGGGATGGCGCCGATGGCCTGGCTGGCGGCCTTGCCCTCGGCGACCAGGGCCTTGGCCTTCAGGCGCATGTCGCGGCGGGTGCGGATGATGGCGGCGAGGTTCTCCAGCGTCTCGGCGAGTTGGCCGCCGGTCTCGCGCTGCAACAGCACGCAGACGGTAAAAAAGTTGAAGTCGGGGATGGCGATGCGGCGGCCGGCCTCGCCGAGCACCTCGGCCATGTCGATGCCCAGGCGCAGGGCGTCGCCCATGGCGCGGAACTCAGTGCGCACCGGCTCGTTGAGTTCCTGGCCGGCAACGTGGATGGCCTGGCTGACCGGCACGCCGGCACGCACGGCCCGGATGATCAGTTCCAGGGCATCGGGGAAGCTGTCCAGAAAGGCTATTTTGAAACGCTTCTCGAACAGCGCGTAGATCAGCGTCATGGCCAGACCGCCGGCGCCGGCCACGGCCACCGGCAGCACCCACAATGGCAGTGCGCCAGCCATGCGGACGGCCACGGCGGCGCCCACCGCAGCGCCCAGCGGCAGGCCGTAGAACAGGGTGATGCCACGCTTGCCGCCGGTGATCTCCACCCGGTCATGGATGCCTTGCAGGCGCCGCGCCAGGGCCGAGCGGCCGCGCCGCTTGCGTTGGATGACGCGGACCTCGTCGTCCATGGCCTCCACCGTCTGTTCCGCCCCCATCACGGCGTCCAGGCGCCGCTGAATGCGCGCACGCGGGCTTTCGGCGCGGGCCGATTGCCACGCGCCGAGCAGTACGGCGCCCAGCACCACGGCGGCGAACCCGGCGATTCCGACGATGTCGGCGGCGTTGAGGCCCAAGGGGGTTCCGGCCATGGCGGCTACACCTTCATGCTGTCGGACAGGGCCTGAGACAGGCCGTAATAGGCGGCGGTGCGGCTGAAGTGCGGGCGCAGGCCGGAGCACTGGTAGACGCCCTTGACCTCGTCGCCGTATTGGCTGTCGTCGAAGTGGAAGGTGAACAGGTCCTGGGTGATGATGACTTCGCCTTCCATGGAGACGATTTCAGAGATGTGGGTGACCCGGCGCACGCCGTCGCGCATCCGTTCGACCTGGAGGATCATCTGCACCGCGCTGGCGATCTGCCGGCGGATGGAGATCAGCGGCAGGTTGCCGTTGGCCATCATGACCATGCTTTCCAGGCGGGTGATGGCGTCGCGCGGGTTGTTGGCGTGGATGGTGGTCATCGATCCGTCGTGGCCGGTGTTCATGGCCTGCAACACGTCGAAGGCCTCGGAGCCGCGCGTCTCGCCCAGGATGATGCGGTCGGGGCGCATACGCAGGGCATTGCTGACGAGGTCGCGCTGGCTGACCGCCCCCAGGCCTTCGGTGTTCTCCGGCCGTGTCTCCAGGCTGACCACATGCGGCTGCTGGAGCTGCAACTCGGCGGCGTCCTCGATGGTGACGATGCGTTCGCGTGGGTCGATCAGCCGCGACATGGCGTTCATCAGCGTCGTCTTGCCCGACCCGGTGCCGCCGGAGATCACCACGTTGAGCCGGCAGGCCGAGGCGACTTCGAGCAGGCGGGCCATGTGCGGCGACATGCTGCCCTGCTGGGCCAGGCGTTGCAGGGTGAACTTGCGCTTGCCGAACTTGCGGATGGAGATGCAGGCGCCGCGCACCGACAGCGGCGGCATGACCACGTTGACGCGCGAGCCGTCGGCTAGGCGGGCGTCAACCATCGGGCTGCTCTCGTCGACCCGCCGCCCGACCGAGGCAGCGATGCGCTGGGCGACGTTGATGACGTGGCGGTCGTCGCGGAACTTCAGCGCCGTCAGTTCCAGGCGGCCGTGGCGCTCGACATAGATCTGGTCGGGACCGTTGACCAGGATGTCGGTAACGCTCTCGTCCTCCAGCAGCGGCTCGATGGGGCCGATGCCGAACATGTCGTTGAGCAATTCGTCGATGACCTGGCGCTGTTCGGTGCTGGTCAGCTTGAGGCGTTCGCGCAGGGCGTATTCGGACACGATGGTTTCAATTGCCCCGCGCACCTCGCCGCGCCCTTTCATCACCGCCGCCGAGACGTTGATGGTAGCGAAGACGTAGGTGCGCACGGCCTTGAACACCTCGGCCCGGACGCCGCCTTCGCGATCCGGCGCCATAGGCGGGAGCGGGGGCGCTTCGACCGCCGCCTCGGCCACGGCGGCGGCAGGCTCCATTATCGGCGGCGGCGGTGGCGCATCGGTGGTCGTATCGGAACTCTGGCTCTTGCGTCCGAACATCAGCCCCTCCAGCGCAGCAGGCGGCCCAGCGAGGAGTGCTTGGACACCCGGCCGCGGCCCATCATGTCGCCAACCATGCTTTGCAGGGCGGCGGAAAAGGCGCCGCGCCGGCCGGCCGCCGGTTCGCCCAGGTTCTCGGCGGCGGCCAACGCCGGGTCGAAGGGCAGGACATAGGACGGCCGCCGGCCGACGGCGCGTTCGAAATCACTCTTGCGGACCTCGCCCTTGGCCGGCTGCCACGGCGCGTTGAGCAGCAGCAAGATGCGGCCGTCCCCGTCGCGGCTTTCAACCAGGCTCATCAGGCGGCTGGTTTCGCGGGCCGAGCAGACCGAGCTGTCGGCGACCACACTGACGGAGTCGGAGCGGTCCAGCACCGCCCGCGCCACCGCGCCGCCACGGGCCGGCAGATCGACGATGACGTAGTGGAAATGATGACGCAGGGTGTCGAGCAAGGAGCCCACCGCCTGTGGGTCGAGGGGGAAATCCTCATCCAGGCCGACCTCGGCCGACAGCAGGAACAGGCGGCCGCCGACCTGGGTCAGGGTGCGTTCCATGTACTGCGAGTCGAACTGGCTGACGTTGGTCAGGACCTCGGTCAGCCCGTGCTGGGCCGGGGCGTTCAGCAACAGCCCGATCTGGCCGCCGTGGATGTCGAGATCGACCACGGCGACCCGGCGGCTGGCCTTTTCGGCCAGATACCACGCGGCGTTGGCGGCAATGGTCGAGGTCCCCACACCACCACGCGCGCCGACGAAGGTCGCCACCTTGCCGGTGCGGGTACGCTGGCCGGGGCCGGGCACGGCCTCTCCCTGGACCAGGGCGCGGCGTAGCAGGTCGGCGCTCAACGGCTTGGCCAGATAGTCGGTCACGCCCATGCGCAAGAGGTCGCGGAACAGGCCGATGTCGTTGCGATCGCCAACGGCGATCACCGACACGTCGGGTTCGCAGATCTCCGACAGTCGGGTCATGTCCGACAGTGGCATGGTGGAGTTGGAGATATCGACGAGGATCTTTCGCGGCTGGCGTTCCATGCCTCCGAGCAGGGCGATGAGGTGCTCGATGTCGCCCTTCTCGACCACGGCGTGGGGCATCATGGCGTCCAGAACGAACCGCTGCGTCGTTTCGAACGATACCTCGTCGGTGAGTACGGCCAGGGTTTCGGCCTGCTGGATCTTGGCGGTCTTCCGTTTGGTCAGGCTGTCGACGACGGACATTGCGTCTCTCCTGGCGTTAGTTGTGCGTCACGGTGGTATTGGATTTCAGCGGCGTGGTCTTGTTGTCGTAGTACCGCTGCACCGCGCCCTCTTCGCGAACCGCCGATGCCCCGGCAAAGGGCCGGGGATCGATCAGGTCGTTCGGCTGGGCGATCGTTCGGGCAAGGTTGGTGTAGGTGGCGCAGCCGAAGGCCCAGGTGTGGCGGTCGTCGTCGGTGGTCATGGCTGACGGGATGAGCATGGTTTTACACTCTGGTGGTACCGCCTGAGCCTGGGCGCCAGGGCCGGAGCCGGTCACGGCGATGACCGACGGATCGGGAAGACCGCTGTAGTCGGGGCGGGGGAAGCATCCCGCCAGAAGCAGGGTGCCAGCGCAAAGGGTGACGGCGAAGGGGCCGCGGGCATGAAGGGGATGGCGCATCTTTCCGCTCCTCAATAGATGAAGCCGGCGTCGCCGTTCAGGCGCGGCAGGTCGGAGGCCAGGGGGTCGACGTGCAGGCGCTCGTGGACCACGTATTCGACGTCGGTCGCCGGGCGGATGGTGCGATTGGGGGTGAGCAGGGCATCGGGGTCGGTCGGCCGCACCACGTAGGGGGTGACGATGATCACCAGCTCGCTCTTGTTGTTGCGGTAGTCCGACGAGGAGAACAGCCGCCCCAGCACCGGAACATCGCCAAGACCCGGCAGGCGCGAGACGATGTCGCGGACGTTGTCCTGGAGGAGGCCGCCGATGGCCAGGCTCTGGCCCGAGGCCAGTTCGACCGTGGTTTCAACGCGGCGGACCGACAGGCCGGGGATGCGCAGGCCGCCGATATTGATGCTGTTGGCCTCGCTCAGTTCGCTGACTTCGGGCCGCACGTTCAGGCTGATGCGGTCGTGGCTGAGCACCGTCGGGGTGAAGTCCAGGGCAACGCCGAAGGACTTGAACTCGACCGAGATGGTGTCGTTATCCTGGCTGATCGGGATGGGGAACTCGCCGCCGGCCAGGAAGCTTGCGGTCTGCCCGGACACCGCCGTCAGGTTGGGTTCGGCCAGGACGGTCAGCATCCGCTCGCGGTCCAGGGCGTCGATCAGGGCCGTGATGTTGATGTTGTCGGTCTGGTAGCCGCCCAGGAACGACCATGCGCCTTCCTCCGACAGCAGGTACTGCCCCTGGTTGTTGATGAAGTCGCGGCCCGAGATGATACCGGCCAGCCAGTTGCCCGGCGTGGCGATGGTGCCCCAGTTGATGCCCAGGATCTGGGACACCTCACGGGTCACTTCGGCAATGCGCACGCGCAGATGCACCTGGGTCGGCGCCCGGACGGACAGTTGGTTGACCACCTCTTCGTCGTCGCCCAGCGTCTTGGACAGGCTGCGCACGATGGCGTTGGCCTGCTCGGGCGTATCGACCGCCCCGCCGACCATGATCGAGCCCGGCGCCGAGGTTAGTTCCAGGTCGTGGGTGGGGAAGCGGCTCCTGAGAATGGACTGCAATTCATCGACGTTGTGGCGCACCTCGACGCGGCGGGAGTAGACGACCCGGTTCTGGGCGTTCAGCGCGTAGACGGTGGTCCGCCCGGTTTTCTTGCCGAGGATGAAGAAGGCGCCGCCGGAGGGCACCTGCACGTCGGCAATCTCGGGCTCGGAGACGAACACCGTGGAGGCCGCTTCGGGCAGGCGCACCATGGTTCCTTCGCTTTTGGCCAGGAACAGGATGTCGGAGCCCTGGGCGTGTGCGGATCCCAGCGCCAAAGTCAGGGCAGCCAGCGCGGCGGCGAAAAGGGCCAGGAGGCGTCCGCCGCGCGGCAAGGTCAGGGTGACGGGGATCATCGCACGTCCTCCAGGGTAGCGGGGGTCTGGCGACCGGCCGGAAAGGGGAAGCCGGGCAGGGCGGCGGTGGTCTTTTCCGAGCCCCGGAACACCTGCACCGGCTGCGCGGCCTGCGGGGCGCGGGCGGCGGGCACCGGCTTGGGGGCCGGGGCGGCCTCGCGCAGGGCGACCGACACGTCGCCGGCCCATACCGCCTTGCGTTCTTCTGCCTGGACCGTGGCCGCGGGCGCTCCCAGGTCCTTGTCCAGGGTGTCCAGCACGTCGGCGTCGATCAGGTCGTCCATCGGCCGCTTCAGCGTCGCAAGGCTGCGCAGGACCAGGGACAGGTGGCCCAGTCGAGCGGCAACGGCGACCATTTCGGCTTCGCGTGGCCGCACCTCCAGGGTGGTGGTGCGCGCCTTGGCATTGGCCTTGGCCGTGTCCTCCTCGACCCGCATGGTGGTGCCGACGGCGATGACGCGGACGTTGGACAGGACCGTTTCACTGGCGATCTGGCGCTGCGGGTTTTCCCGTGCATCATCGACGTCCTGGGTCAGGATGAGGTCCACATAGTCGCCGGGCAGGATGAATCCGGCGTTGCCGGTGACCTCGTCGATGCCCACCGAGACGGCGCGCATGTCGGGTTGCAGGGCTGCCGACAGGAACCCCGGCGCGTTGGGCAGGACCACGGCGCCGGCGGTGATCGGTTCGCCGGCGGCCACCGGATGGCGCACCACGGCGCCGGTCAGGTCGTCGCTGTCGGGCCGCTTGCGGCGGAACTGGTCGTTGGGAATGGCCCTCTCGGGGACGGCGATCCACTCCACGTCGTCGGGGCGGATCAGCAGTCCCTGGGGCAGGGATGTGGCGGCGAAGGCCACCATGGTTGCGTTCTCGGGCGCCTCCTGGGGCGCCGTTGCGGCCATGAACATGGACCGCAGGAGCACCGCCGACAGGCCGGCCAGGAGCACCACCGCGACGATACGGATGACGGAACGTCCTCGCATGGGTCTCATCCTTTGATCAAGTGCAGCACGGCGAGGATTCCGCCGATGGACAGGCCGACCCCGTAGGGCACGCCCCGCGTCACGCTGAGGGCGCCGAGCCAGCGGGGCACAGGGACAGCACGACTTCGCTCAAGACGGCGCACCGCCAGGCCGATGAGGGCAAAGAGCCAACCGCCGGCCCCGGTGACGACAAGGACTAAAGGGGCCATGGCTGGCCCGGCCCACAACAGGACCGCGGCGGCGAGCTTGACATCACCGCCGCCGATCCAGCCCTTGGCGAAACACGCCGCGCCAACGGTGAAGGCGAGCGCGGCGGCCAGGAGGTGGAGGGCCAGGGTCTGTCCCGAAGGGGGCGAAACGATCATCAGGGCGGCGAAGGCGGCGCTGGCGGCGAGGACGAGGAGGTTCGGAATGCGCCGAAACACAACGTCCATCGCCGCACAGCCGGCGAAGAGGAGAATGACCAGTCCGCAGACGATCTCGACCATGCTCTCTTCCCCACAGCCACTTGGTCCCCACTGCCACTTGGCCCACGACCGTTTGCAGGTTCGGGCCCTTCCCGAGGGACAGGGCCTTAGTTGCTGGCGGCCGTGCTGAGGTCGGTGCTGACCGAGGTGAAGATGGTCGACAGGCTGCCGCTGACATCCTGGGTGGTCAGGACACCACCGACGACGACCAGGATCATGCCGGCGAGGAGAGCGTATTCCAGGGCGGAGATGCCCTGTTCATTGGACCGAATCTTACGAAGGAAAGTAACCATCTTGTCGCCCCTATTACGTTTATTTCACCACGGATGAAGTCGATAACGGTGTCATGGTGCTTCTTTATGGAGCCGTCTTCAAACGCTCTAATGGTGGAATTATGTCTAAATTGAGGTATTACCAAGGGTAGTTTTTTGATGTCTTGGCATCGCTCTAGGGGATGGGTGACATTCCGGTTGGTTAGGGGAGTTCATCCAATTGATAATCAATGTGGGAAAGGGCGCTTCGGCGCCCTTTTGCTGTTCTGCAAGGGCGAGTCTTTAATGCTGGAACAAAAGGGGTGGATAACGGCTCGGAATCGGTAGAGGGGTATGGGTATCGAAAGAGGTATTTGATGCCCAAGCGGCTATGTTCTCCGCGAAGTTAATGCGGTTTTATTCGTAATAGTTCCTTATAATGTAGTGCGCATAGATACAGGGTGTTGAAATAAGGAGGTATGATAGTATCCTGATGGCAAGAATAAGGCGCCAAAGGAGTAGGTAATTGTTAAGGAATTACGCCTGACATTTGGTTCCGAAGACGCGGCCAACCTTTCGTCGCGCCCCATTCAACGGAACCGGACCACGGCCATGACCAGGACCAAGGACGATCAATTCCGCCAAGTGTGGAAAAAATGTCGTCGCGCCCTCGGCGGTGCAGCCTTCTTCAGCCTTTTCGTCAATGTGCTGCAGCTCGCAGTGCCCCTTTACATGATGCAGGTCTTCGACCGTGTGCTCAGCAGCGGCAGCATGCCGACCCTGGTGTACCTGTCGCTGATCGCTGGCGGCGCGCTGTTGACCATGGCGTTGCTCGACATGGTGCGCACCCGCATTGCCCACCGCACCGGCAACTGGTTTGAGACGACCCTGAGCACCCCGGTGTTCACCGCTGGCCTGAACCGGGCGCTGGACCGTCGCGTCCAGGCGACCGACGCCACGCGGGACCTCGGCATGGTGCGCGGCTTCCTCACCAGCCCCGGCCTGTTCTCGCTGCTTGATGCGCCGTGGGTGCCGCCGTACCTGCTGGTGGTGTTCCTGCTGCATCCCATTCTGGGTGTCGTGGCGACCATCGGCGCGGTAATCCTGATCGTCCTGGCGGTGCTCAACGAAGTGCTGACCCGCGCCCCGATGCGTGAGGCGTCCGGCGTGCAGCGGGAAGCCGCCCAGCGTGCCAATAGCGCCATGCGTCACCCCGAAGCCATTGACGCCATGGGCATGATGCCCGCCGTTGCCGCCCGCTGGGCCTCCATCAATGCCCAGGCCTTGGAAATCCAGTCCCGCGCCGCCGACCGTTCGGCCCTCATCAGCGCGGTGTCCAAGTTCGTCCGCATGGGTGTCCAGCTTGCCATCCTCGGCGTCGGCGCGGCCTTGGTCGTGCACCAGGAAATGACCGCTGGCGCGATGATCGCCGGGTCCATCCTGATGGGCCGCGCCCTGGCCCCGGTCGAGCAGGCCATCGGCGGGTGGAAGACCCTCGTCATGGCGCAGCAGGCCCTGGCCCGTATCCGCACGCTGTTCGAGGAAGCCCCGGTGCGCAATTCCGGCATGTCTCTGCCGGCCCCGCGTGGCGAAATCTCCGTCGAGCACGTCAGCCTTGCTTTCCCGCCATCCAAGCGGCTGGTGCTGAACGATGTCAGCTTTGCGCTTGAGGCCGGCACCGCCCTGGCCGTGACGGGTCCGTCGGCGGCCGGCAAGTCTGCCCTGGCCCGCCTGCTGATCGGGACCTGGAAGCCGAGCGGTGGCGTGGTGCGCCTCGACGGCGCCGATGTCTACGCCTGGGACCGCACGCAGTTCGGTCGCCACGTCGGCTACCTGCCGCAGGATATCGAACTGTACGGCGGCACCGTGCGGGAAAATATCGCCCGCATGGACCTCATGGCCGACCCCATGGATGTCGTCAAGGCCGCCAAGATCGCCGATTGCCACGACATGATCCTGCGCCTGCCCGATGGCTACGACACCCAAGTCGGTGACGCCGGAGTGGTCCTGTCGGGCGGCCAGCGTCAGCGCGTTGCCCTGGCCCGCGCCGTGTACGGCGACCCGCGCCTGGTGGTGCTCGACGAGCCCGACTCCAACCTTGACCGGGCCGGCGAAGAGTCCCTGCTGCGCGCCATCCAGAACATGAAGGAACGCGGCGCCACCGTCATCATCATCGCCCATCGCGGCGGCGTTCTGAAGGTCGCCGATCAGGTCCTGCTGCTGCGGGACGGACAGGTCGAGATGTTTGAATACGCCGCCCGTGCCTTTGGCCGTATGGCCGCCAACGCCGCAGAACGCACCGCGTCCCCGGCCAACGATGTGCCTGTCACCGCTGGTCGTCCGGCCCCGGCGACCATCCGTCGCAGCAGCGGCGCCGCGTGAGAAAGGACCCTTTCATGAGCACCCCGACCCAGAACACGGAGCCGGCCAAGCCCAAATCCGGCGCTCTCTCCGGCCCTCTTGCCGACCTTCTCAAGCGAGCCGCCCGCGTCCCCGGCGATACTCCGCCGACCCGTTTAGCCTTCCGCACCGGCATGGCCATCGTGGTCGTATTCTTCGGCCTCGGCGGGGCCTGGGCGGCCTCGGCCGATCTGGCCAGCGCGGCGGTTGCCCACGGTCGGGTGACGGTCGATAGCAACCGCAAGACCGTGCAGCACCTTGAGGGCGGCATCATCCGCACCCTGCATGTCAAGGACGGCGACCGGGTGCAGGGCGGCGATCCTCTGATCACCCTGGAGGACGCCCAATCCCGCGCCACCTGGGACCTGTTGAACGCCCAGTACATGAGCATGCGCGCCCTGGAGGCCCGTCTGGTCACCGAGCGGGACGGCCTGGACAGCATCGTCTTCCCGCAGGATCTGCGCAGCGCCCAGGATGATCCCGCGGCCGTGCAGGTGATGGAGGGGCAGAAGTCCCTGCTGGAAAACCGGCGGCGGGCCATGGACACCCGCCATAACATTCTCGACCAGCGCATCGGCCAGCTTCGGCTGGAGATCGAAAGCCTGACCAGCCAGATCATTTCGACCGACGAACAGATCACCCTGGTCGCCGACGAGGAGAACACGGTGCGCAGCCTGGTCCGCAAGGGCCTGGAGCGCAAGCCCCGCCTTCAGGCGCTGGAACGCGAACATGCCCGCCTCAAGGGCGCGCGGGAACAGCAGGCCGGCTCTATCGTGCGGGCCGAGCAGCAAATCGGCGAGGCCGAGTACGAGAAAGTCGGCCTGGAGAACCAGTTCCAGACCGAGGTCGCAACCGAACTGCGCGAAACCCAGACCAGCCTCGCCGACGTGCGGGAGCGCCTGACGGCCGCTGCCGACGTGCTCAAGCGGCAGGTGGTGAACGCGCCCATGGCCGGCGTGGTGGTGGAGATGCAGTACTTCACGCCCGGCGGCGTGATCGGCCCCGGCCGCCCCATCCTCGACATCGTGCCGCAGGATGACACCCTGATCGTCGAGGCCAAGGTGCGGCCGACCGACGTGGACAGCATCGTTCCCGGCCTGACCGCCGAAGTCAACTTCACCGGCTTCAAGGCCCGCGTGACTCCGACCTTGAAGGGCAATGTCACCTATGTGTCGCCCGACAGCCTCAAGGACGAGCGCAGCGGCCAGCACTACTACACCGCCCGCGTCGCCATTCCGGCCGATCAACTTGCGCTGCTTGGCGGCCAGACCCTGACACCGGGCATGCCGGCCGACGTCCTCATTGTCACTGGCGAACGGACGGCGCTGCAATATCTGGTGCAGCCGCTGACCGAAAGCTTCCGGCGCGCTTTCCGCGAGTCATGAATAAAACGAACAATAACGTTCATGTAGAACGTTCAAGACAACAAATGAACTGGTAGGAAACCGTTCGTTTGTCGAAAATGAACTAACCTTCGGCCAAATTGAGCCACAAAGTTAGTTCATCTGTTGACCCTGCCAGGGGCGACCTGGCGCATGAATGTCGGTTCTTCTTTCTTTCGGCCTTCCGACCCTGCTGGGGAGCGGGCGGAGACACCGAGGAAAGGTCCGCAACCGGCACCACAGGAGACCATGATGAACGCCATTACCACTCATACCGGCACCTTCACGGTGGCCTACGATCAGCCGCTTCCCGAGGGTGTTTCCATCCGCGCCGAAGGCGGGGACCTCACCAAGGGCCAGAGCAAGTGGGGCGAAGGCTTCGGCGTCGCCGGCCGCACCAACCTGATCGGCGCCAAGAACGGCAACGACCTGGGCTATGACCCGGTGACGCAGACGTCCGAGGCGCTGGTGTTCGACTTCGGCCACACCGTGGTTGAAGCCAAGATCACCTTCGACGCCTTCAAGGCGGGCGGATATGAGGGCAACGAGCGCGGCACCTATGAACTGCTCGACGCCGACGGTGCCGTGGTCGGTGAGCCGGTGACCTTTACCGCGTCCGAAGTCGAAGCCGCCGGTGGCGTGCTGACCATCGCGGCCGAGGGTGGCTTTGCCTCCGTGCGCATCGCCGCCACCTCTTATGAAAACGACACCTTCGAGATGGAAACCACGCTCGCCACCAGCGGTGGACGCGAGTACGCCGTGGATTCCTCCGACTTCTTGGTCAAGTCGGTCGAGGTTTCTTACGACGACACTCCCGCTGGTCCGGTCGAGGGGCCGGTTGACGAAATGACCAAGACGACCACCGACGAAGACATCGCCGTGACCATCGACGTACTGGCCGGGGTGACCGGTGAGGCGACAGTTCCGGCCGTTGCGACCACCGGCGAAGGCGTGATCTCCTTTGACGCCGACCTGCCCGAGGGCGTGACCGTGACGGCCACTGGCGGCACCGCCTTCAAGGGCACCACCGCCTGGGGCAACGGCTTCGGTGTCGATGGCCGGACCAATGCCAGCCAGGGCACCACGGTCGAACTGGGTTACAACCCGGTGACCAAGGCCAGCCAGGGCATGACCTTTGACTTCGGCGGCAAGACCGTGACCCGCGCCGAAGTGTCCTTCTCCGCCTTCAGCGCGGGGTCCAACGAAGGCAACGAGCGCGGCGTCTACCAGTTGCTCGACGCCGAGGGAAAGGCCATTGGCACGCCGGTGACCTTCTCGGCCAGCCAGGTTGCTGCTGCCGGCGGGACGCTGGTCATCACCTCCGAAGGCTTTGCGGCCGTGGAGTTCTCGGCCACCAATTACGCCACCGCCAACCACTGGGCCGAAACCGGCCGGAAGGCCGTTGATGGCGTGACCTATGCCACCGACAGCTCCGACTACCTGATCAAGGCGATTGCCTACGACTACACCGGCGGGACCACCGCGCCGGGCGGCACCGGCACTGGCACCGTCACCGCCACCGATGGTGCCAACGGCACCGTCGCGGTGAACGCCGACGGCACCGTCACCTACACGCCGAACCAGGATTGGCACGGCCAGGACGAGTTCACCGCCACGGTCACGGCTGCCGATGGCACTGAAACCGTGCGCACCGTTCAGGTCACCGTCGATCCCGTCAACGACGCCCCTGTCGCCGAGGCCGACAGCGCCTCGACCGAAGTCGGCACGGCCGTGGTCATGGATGTCCTGGCCAACGACACCGACGTTGATGGCGACACCCTGTCGGTTGCCTCGGTCACCCAGGGCAACAGCGGTAGCGTGGTCAAGAACGACGACGGCACCGTGACCTACACCCCCAAGGCCGGGTTCAGCGGCACCGATACCTTCACCTATGTCGTCACTGATGGCACCGGCGCCGAGACGACCGCCACCGCCACCGTCGCCGTGGCGACCGATCCGTCCATGCCGGCCTTGGTTGTCAACCCTGACGCGGCGACCACCAGCGTCGGCAAGGCCGTGACGGTCAACGTTCTCGCCAACGATGGCGACGGCGGCAGCACCGGCACCAGCGGCACCGGCGTGGTGTCCTGGGACAAGGGTCTGCCGGAAGGCGTGACGGTAACGGCTTCGGGCGGCACCCTGTTCAAGGGCGCGACCAACTGGGGTTCGGGCTTCGGCGTCGAAGGCCGCTCCAACGGCAGCCAGATGGCGACCCAGGAAATGGGCTACAATCCCGTTACCAAGGCCAGCCAAGGCATCAAGGTTGACTTCGGCAAGACCGTGACCCAGGCCGAGGTCGAGTTCGCCGCCTTCAACCCCAACAGCCCCGAAGGCAACGAGCGCGGCACCTACCAGCTTTACGACGCCGCAGGCCAGGCTATCGGTTCTGTTGTGACCTTCTCGGCCAAGGACGTGGCCGCTTCTGGTGGCAAGCTCCTCGTCAAATCGGCCGGGTTCGCCAGCATCGAGTTCAAGGCGACGTCGTACGAACAGAATGCCAATGGCCTTGAAACCAAGACCATGGCGGTAAACGGCACCACCTACGCCACGGACTCTTCCGACTACTTCGTGAAGGGCATCGCGTATCAGTATAACAGCGGAACCGTGCAGGGTCTGAAGGTCGTTGACGTGTCGAATGGTGCGAGTGGCACTGCGAAGGTCAACGAGGACGGCACCGTGGACTACATCCCGAACGCCGATTTTACCGGTACGGACACCTTCACTTACACCATCGAGGACGCCGCCGGCCGGTCCGCCACGGGTACGGTGACCGTTGACGTCAGCAACCTTGACCGCCCGGTTGTGCTGGTCAACGACAGCGCCACGGTGAGCAAGGGCCAGGCCTCGGTGCAGGTCAACGTGCTGGGGAACGACGACATTGCCGACGGCGGGCCGGTGGTCTCCATCGACACCCAGAGCGCCAACGGCACCGCCAAGGTCAACGCCGACGGCACCGTCACCTACACCAAGAAGGACGGCTTTGCCGGCTCCGACTCCTTCATCTACAAGGTGACCGACGCCAACGGCTCGACTGGAACGGCTTCGGTGAAGTTGACGGTGGAAGCCGACAGCACCGACCACGGCCCCAATGTCATCACCATGAAGCCGGGTGACAACCTGCAGGCCATCGTCGACTCCCATCCCGAGGGCACCACATTCCTGCTCAAGGCTGGTGTGTACAGCCAAGCGCAGATCCAGCCGAAGAGCTTCCAGACCTTCGTTGGTGAGGAAGGGGCCGTGATGAGCGGCGCCATGGACATCAAGGGCTGGTCTTACAGCAACGGTTATTGGGTTGCCGATGGCTTCCCGGCGCCCGGCTACAGCCACGGCGAAGGCCGTGACGGCGTGGCCCAGTACAAGGAAGACCTGATCGTCAACGACACCCCTTATGTCCGCGTGGGCAGCCAGGGCGAAGTCGGTCAGGGCGAGTTCTACTACTCGGGCGGAAAGGTCTACATCAAGGACGACCCGAGCGGAAAGACCACCCAGGCCATGAAGACCACGTCGGCGTTCGACGGCGGCACCACCCAGGGCGTGACCATCGAAAACATCACCATGAAGCACTACGCCAGCATGGCGCAGCATGGTGCGGTCGAAGGCCACACCACCAAGAACTGGACCCTCATCAACGTTGATGCCGTCCAGAACCATGGCGCGGGCGTGATGGCCGGCGACGGCATGAAGATCCTGGGCGGCAACTTCAGCAACAACGGCCAGCTCGGCATTCATGCCCATGACACTTCGGGCCTGTACATCGACGGCATCACGGCGAACGGCAACAACTATGCCGGGTTCTATACCTGGTGGGAAGCTGGCGGCGTCAAGATCCTGACCTCCGACAACGTCACCGTGAAGAACTCGGAGATGAGCCACAACAACGGCACCGGCCTGTGGTTCGACTGGGACAACCAGAAGGTCCTGGTTGAAAACAACTACATGACCAAGAACCAGAACCTGGGATTGCAGTTCGAAGCGTCGCGTGAAGCCCTCATCAAGGGCAACGTCACGACCCATAACAACCAGGACGGCTACGAAGTCGGGTACTGGGGTTCGGACATGCTCATCCAGAACTCGCAGAAGGTCGAAGTCACCGGCAACCACGTCGCCTCCGACGTCGGCCAGGGTCTGGGCATGATTTACGACGTGCGTGGCGGTGGGTCGTTCGGCCCGCACTACACGCTCGACAACAATATCCACGGTAACACCATCGTGATGCTGAAGGCCGGTCAGAACGGCTACGCCGCCAGCGGCGACACCGACCTGATGTACAACGGCAGCAACAAGTGGGACGGCAACACCTACATTGCCAAGGACCCGCAGACCCTACAGTTCACCTGGAACAACAAGTGGTTCACGGCTGACTACATCTCGGGCAGCCCGATCGAGGCGAATGGCAAGTTCAACTATGTGTCCAACCCGCAGGATTACATCCAGCAGGGACACCTGAACTCGGTGACCTCGGCGAACATGGCCACGTCTGCAATGATGGATGTCGCGACCGACGACAGCATCGACCAGTCGGTCGTCACCCTGTCTGACGATATGACGGACGTCATCGATATGTCGGTCGCTAACACCGACGATGGCAGCCTGATCTAAGCGTTACAGGTTATCTCGTGCCTTGAGGGCCGGGGGATTTATCCCCCGGCCCTTCTTTTTGAAACGGGGAGGGCCGGGGGATTTATCCCCTGGCCCTTCTTTTTGCACCGAGACTCACGTCGTGATGAACCGCCGCCGGCCGCCTTCCAGGACGAGGGCGGTCAGGGTGCCCGACAGGTAGGCGCCGGTGTCGATGCCGATGCGGTTGCCGCGTACCTCGGGGCGGCGGCAGGTGCTGTGACCGTGCACCACCACCTTGCCAAAGCTTTCCTGCCAGTCCAGGAAGCGGCGGCGGATCCACAACAGGTCGCGGGGTTCCTGGTCGTCGAGTGGGCGCATGGGGTCAACCCCGGCGTGGACGAAGAAATAGTCGCCGATGCTGGTGAAGTTGCGTAGGCGATGGAGGAAGTCTTTGTGCTCGCGCGGGACGGCGCGCGACAGCCCGGCCGCCAGTGACGCCAGCCGCTCGGCCTCGTCACCGCCGGTCGGCCAGGCGGCGCGATAGGCATGGAGGGTGGCGTCGCCGCCCAGCCGCATCCATTCGGCGCCGCCCCTGCCGTGCTCCAGGAAGTCGAGGAACTGCGCCTCGTGGTTGCCACGCAGATACACGCTGGTGAAGCCGGGCAGGGGGGCGGACAACAGCATGTTGATCACCCCCGGCGAATCCGGGCCGCGATCAACATAGTCGCCCAGGTAAACAACCACGCATCTCGTGCCCTTGACGGACATGGAGGCGTCGGCGCGAATGCGGTTGTGCAGGTCGGCCAGCAGGTCGGCACGGCCGTGGATGTCACCGATGGCATAGACGCGAACGCCCCGCGGCACCCGCGCCGACTCAATGGGCGGCGGCGTGGTGGATCGTGACGAGCGCAGTGACAGCAAGGACCCGAGGGACAACGCTCTACTCTCCTACGACTTCAAACCCTACCCACAACTTCAAACCCTACAGAGTCAGGCGCCAATCCTGTCGTGCCAGACGTACTGGTCGCGGCGGCTGACGTGGTGGACCAACCAGGTAAAGCCCAACAACACTTCGCGCAGAACCGGATAGGCGCCCAGGCGGCAGGCAATTTCCTTGCGCCGTTTGCCGCTGGAGGCCGAAGACAACGAGTGTGGCCGGACCCTGTACTCAATCAGGAACTCGGGGATGCGCCGCTTGTCGATGGTGTTGCGGGTCCGCAGCCACCAGTCGCCGTCCTCGGCAACCGTATTGATAAACGGATAGCGCAGCATGGCGGATCGCCGGACCAGCCACGCGCTGGGCATGGGCAGGTTGCCAGCGGTGGAAAACCCGAAGCGGACCCCATCGGCCCGCACCAGCACATGGTCGGTGCCGACCAACCCGGCGCCGGTCTGCTCGATCACCTCCAGTTGCCGTTCTATCTTGCCGGGCATCCAGATGTCGTCGCCATCGAGGAACGCGACGTATTCCGTTTCGGCCTCCTCCACCCCCAAGTTGCGGACTGCGGCCAGGGGGGCAAGAGGAATGCGCCGCACGGAGATGTGCGGCAGGCCCTGGACCATGGCATCGATCCAGTCGTTGCTGTGCTGGACGTAGATGTGCACCGGGATCGGCACCGTCTGGTGGACGGCCGACAGGATGGCCTCGCGGGCGAACGGACGATCCCCATCGGTCATGCAAGAGACGATTGCCGTTACCTTCGGCCCAACTTGTAAGATTCCCTCGCCGTCGCGCTTATCCACGACCATGCGCATGTCGTGCTCCTGCATCCCTGCCTGCCTTGAACCCTCGCCTGCCTTGAACAACGCCTCTGGTCCCTGATCCGCACCGTAATGATGGGGCCTACGGCGTTTGAGTTCACGCCTTCCTTGGAGCGCTTCGGACATAAGCACAAAGGCTGAGAGCGGCGCATCCTTGAGTCATGTGGGCCATCCTCCTTGCGGCTCCGGGTCGTGCCAAGGGAACGGCCTGGGGCCTAACTCGCGTGGCGCAGTATCGCCCGAAGAGTTCCGGTCCTTGCGGCTCTATTGGCAGGTTGGGTCACGCCGACGGAGGGCTGCCGGTATTGCGGCGTAAACGGCCTCCAGTGAGGGAAAGACTGCGCCTCCCTTGCGTTTCTGGTGACGGGACCGGGCGGCTTCAGATTCAGCCCGGTCGCCGGACTATGGTCCGATGAGGGAAGGATCAACACCAGATGAGTGATCGAACCGCCTTGCGTCAGGATACCCTGACAATCCCGGTGGACCGGCCGGGCGTAAGCTTTTCACCCAGAGCCGCCGCCGGCATGTTCGTGTTGGGCGATATGCTGGCCCTGGTCGTGCCGGGCTTTGTCCTGTTGGCTTCTTATGTGGGCCTGTCGCACCCCATGGCGCCCCTGTACATGGGGGCGTTGGTTTTCAGCGTCGGGGCGTCGATCACGGCGTTCCGGATGGCCGGCATCTACGGCTTTGATGCCGTCATGAGCCCGGTCAAGACGTCGGGCACCATTCTTGTCACCTTGACCCTTGTATACGGGGGATTGCTGGCGATTGCCTTTGCCACCGGCATCAGCGAAAAGATGTCGCGGGTGTGGTTCTTCAGCGCGGCGATCACGTCCGTCGGCGGCGTCTGGGTTGTCCGGATGGTGGGGGCTGTCACGCTGACCCGGCTGGCGCGCGCCGGGCGGATGACCCGCCGTATTGCCATCCTCGGCGCCGGCGAACAGGGTCGCCGCTTCCTGGAGCGTTTGCGCGAGCGCAGCCATCCGTGGATCCAGGTGGTCGGGGTCTATGACGACCGCAAGGAACGCGTCGGGCCGGAGGTCGCCGGGTTTACCGTGCGCGGCACGGTCGATGACCTGCTGGCGGCGGCACGGCGCAACCGCATCGACGACATCATCGTGGCCCTGCCGTGGGCGGCCGAGATGCGCCTTGTGTCCATGGTCGAACGCCTCAAGGAGGTGCCGGTCCATGTCCGCCTGTCGGCCGACCTGATCGGCTATGTCATTCCACCGGGCGTCCACCACACCTTTGGCGATCTGCCGGTGATCGACGCGGCGGCCAAGCCGCTGGATGGCTGGCGCATGGTGGTCAAGGTGATGGAGGACAAGATCCTCGCCGCCGCGATATTGGCCGTGTTCTCGCCCATACTGCTGGCCGTGGCCGTGGCCATCCGCCTGGAGAGCCGAGGTCCGATCCTGTTCCGTCAGGAGCGCTATGGCTTCAACAATCAGGTGTTCCGCTGCTGGAAGTTCCGCAGCATGTACCACGGGCGCCCCCCCGAAACGACCGTGCCCCAGGCGCAACGCGACGACCCGCGTGTGACCCGCGTCGGGCGCTTCATCCGGCGCACCAGCCTCGACGAGTTGCCCCAGTTGTTCAACGTGCTGCTCGGCGAGATGAGCCTGGTCGGGCCGCGCCCCCACGCCGTCGCCCACAACGAGCAATACGCCAAGATCATCGACGGCTACTTCGCCCGCCACCGCGTGCGGCCCGGCATCACCGGGTGGGCCCAGGTCAACGGCCTGCGCGGCGAGACCGACACGCCCGAGAAAATGCGCAACCGGGTCCAGTACGACGTCTACTACATCGAAAACTGGTCCCTGCCGTTCGACCTGCTGATCCTGTTCCGCACCGCCTTCGTGGGGTTCGTGCACAAGAACGCGTATTGATTGGTGCGCTCGGGATTTGCTCTAACGCCGCCAGAACACCGGCGACAGCAGCACCAGAACGGTGAAGATTTCGAGGCGGCCGAGAATCATTGCGACGGATAACACCAGCTTCGCGCCCGGCTCCAGCGGCGCGAAGTTGCCCGCCGGGCCGACGATGGGGCCAAGCCCAGGGCCGACGTTGGCCACCGCCGTCGCCGCCGCCGTCAGGCTGGTCACGAAATCGTGGCCAAAGGCCGATAGCGCCAATGCGGCCAGCGCGACGGTGCTGGCGTAAGCCAGGGTAAACACCATGACCGAGGCCGTAATCTCCGATGAGATGTCCTGGCCCCCGAAGCGGCGCGGGAACACGCCAGCCGGGTAGACCAGTCGCTTGATATAGACCGACAGGGTGGCCAGCATGACGCCGACGCGCAGCATCTTGATGCCGCCAGTGGTCGATCCCGCGCAGGCACCCGAGAACGTCAGATAGAAGAACAGCGTGACGGACAGCGCGCCCCAGCCGCTGTAGTCGGTCGTGGCGAAGCCCGTCGTGGTCACCACCGACACGACGTTGAAGGCCGAAAGGCGCAGGGCTTCCTCGACCCCGAAGCCGCGCACCCCGACCAGATGCACGGTCAGCAGCGCCACCGAACCCGCCACGACCCACAGGAACAGGCGGACCTGGCTGTCGTTCAGCAGGGCCTTTCTCCGGCCGGCCAGAGTGGCGACGTACAGGGTGAACGGCAGCGCGCCAGCGATCATGAACAGTGTGCCCAGCCAGTGCAGCAGGGGGGTCTGAAAGTATCCGAACGATGCGTCGTGCGTGGAAAAGCCACCCGTTGGCAGGGTGGTCAGGGCGTGGTTGAGGGCGTCGAAGGCGGTCATCCCGGCCGCCCAGTAGGACAACCCGCACGTCACCGTCAGGCCCAGGTAGACCAGGGTGATGGCCTTGACCATTTGCTGGGCGCGCGGCAACGCCTTGTCGTAGCGGTCCGAGGATTCGGTGCGGAACAACTGCATCCCGCCGACCCGCAGGAACGGCAGGATGGCGATTGCCATGACGATGATGCCGATGCCGCCGATCCACTGCAACAGGCTGCGCCACAACAGGATGCCCGGCGGCATGGAATCCAGGCCTACCATGACCGTGGATCCGGTGGTGGTCATGGCGGAAACCGCCTCGAAAATGGAATCGATGATGCCCATGTCGAGGTCGGCGTAGACGAAGGGAACGGCTGCCGCCGTTGGCAGCAGGAACCACGACAGGGCCGTCAGCAGGAAACCCTGCTTGAGGCTCAGGCTGATTTCGGGGCGCCGGGTGGACAGTACGGTGGCGCCGCCCAGGAAGACGGTGGTGATCGACGCCGCAGTAAAGACCTGCCAGTCGATGTTGCCGACCACAAGGTCGGCCATGGCAGGGAACGCCATGCTCAGGCCGAGCGCAATGGTCAGCAGCCCGATGATGTGAAGGACGGGCGCAAAAAAGGCGCGTTCCACGGTGGTCCCCTCCGGCAGCCGGACCCGGTTACGGGCCGATGGCCGCGGAGGTTACGCCTGAAAATGCCGCCTTGCTACTCCGAAAGAGATCAGTCTACGCCACGACCGAAGACGTCACATGGCGGGGCAGCAACGAGCGGCCGTCCCTGTTGCCGGTCAGGGGCAGGCCCATCAAGTCGAGGATGGTGGCCGAAACATCCACCGTGTGGCCGTCGGCCAGGTTGGACCCTGGCGCGATGCCCGGTGCGCGCACGATCATGAAGGCATGGTCGTTGTGCCCACCCGACCGGCGGTGCGGGAACGGCCCGATGCGGCCGTGGCGCGGGTGTTCGGCAATATCGGCCGGTTCGGCGTGCCACAGCACGCCGAGGTCGGCCGGATGGGCCTTGGCGTCGTCCTCGAACGGCCCGCTGCGGGGGCGTATCACGTCGGCGGCTAGCGGGCGGCCGGTGCGCGGGTTGCGCAGGGCGAGGATGGCCTCGGCCACCTCGTCGCACACGGCGTCGTAGTCGTCGGGGTGCACGATGCCGTTGGGCTCGCGGCCCTTGAGGTTCAGGCGTACGTAGCCGTCGCCGAAGCTGGGCAGGGCGAACGCCTTCATCTGCGGCCAGAACTTGGAGTACCACAGCGGCACCTGGATGTAGCAGTCGTGGTTCTTGGGATAGTCCAGACCGTCAGGGTCGTCGCCGATCACCCGCAGGACCTTCTGCGCCATCTCCATGGGCAGGGCATGGCGCAGGACGCGACGCAGCGCGCTGTCGTCCGACCGCCTGGCCCATATGTCGCGGGTCCAGCCCAGGCTTATCGGGAACCGGATCTCGGGTGGCACCGGGGCGTTGGTCGGTGACGCCGTGCCGTCCAGGCAGGTCTTGCCGGGGAAGTTCATGCGGTACAGCAATTCCGGCAGGAAGGCCATGCTGGGGATGTCGAGGTTGTTGGGGGCCAGCCCCTCCTGCGAGAACGCCACCACGGCCGTGTTCTCGTCGGCGGCGTCGAGCACCGTTCCGACCGCTCGGTCGACCGCGCGGGCGGTGTCGAGCATGAGGTCTTCCTTGATGCTCGCCGGGTATTGGTACCACGGATGGTCGGGCTGGTTGAGGTGCCAGAAGTGATGCCCGCCGGAATGGACCTCGCCGAACACCGTCAGGAACAGGTCCCAGTCATCTTCGCGCAGCAGGTCGCGGCAGATGGCACCGCGCCGTTCGGCCCCGGTCACCAGACGCTTGTGCAGGCTTTTCAAGCTGTCGGCCCGCCAGATCCGGGCGAAGTCGTTGAGGATGGCCGGATGGTCGCCGTGCTGCTCGATGACGCGGTCCAGCAGGTCGGCCGGGCGGGATACCCGCGCTGTCTGCGGCGAATGCGCGCCGTAGGCCAGGACCTGATAACCGTTGACGGCGTCGGACAGTTGGACCTGGGGGATGTCGAACGCACACACCCGCCGGCTTGGCCCCAACGCGTAAAACGGCGGGAACTCTTGGTAGTCATAGGTGTAGTGCCATGCCGCGCCGTACCGCTCCGGCAGGTAGTCAAGCTGCGACCAGTAGCCATGGGTGCGGGCATGGCAGCCCGTCCACAGCACGGTCCAGGAGGCCTCGGCGACGCCGAATGGCACGCCCTTGAGGTCGGCCCACCCGCCCTGGCCACGCAGCCGTTTCAGATTGGGCAGGTGCCCGTTGGCCATCCATTCGGAGAGCAGTTCGCGAGGGGCGGAGTCCAGGCCTATGGCGATGACTTTGCGTTTCACAATCAGCACTTCCGTTTCTGGTTGAGAGCGGGAACCTATCCTTATGTCCATATGTAAAGTCTGGGTATTCTGTTGAATAGGCGGGCAGCGGTCTTAAGCCGCCCGTGTGGTTTTCTGGGCGGCTTCCCAATCAAGGGCGGTACGCACGATGAATTCCAGCTTGTCGTGGCGCGGCGTCCACCCCAGGCGGCGGCGGATGGCGGCGGCATCGGCCACCAGGATCGGCGGGTCGCCCGGCCGGCGCGGGGCTTGGCGAATGTCGATGCGCTGCCCGGCCACGGCCTGCACCGTCTCCAGCACCTGGCGCACCGAATAGCCGCGCCCATAGCCGCAGTTCAGGATGAGGGGTTTGTTGTCCTTGCGCATGTGGCGCAGGGCCTGCACATGGGCGTCGGCCAGGTCCGAGACGTGGATGTAATCGCGGATGCAAGTGCCGTCGGGCGTGTCATAGTCGTCGCCGAACACCTGGATGTGGTCGCGTTGCCCGGTCACCACCTGGCTTGCGATCTTGATGAGGTGGGTGGCCTGCCGCGACACCTGCCCGGTGCGCAGGGCGGGATCGGCCCCGGCGACGTTGAAGTACCGCAGCGCGCCATAGACCAGCCCGTGGGCGGCATGGGTGTCGCGCAGCATCATCTCGGTCATCAGTTTGGACCGGCCATAGGGATTGATCGGCGCACCGGCACAGGTTTCCGGGATGGGCACCACGCGGGGCATCCCGTAAACCGCCGCCGTGGACGAAAACAGGAAATGGCGGATGCCGGCGGCCACGCACCGCTCGATCAGCACCCGGCTGGCCGCCGTGTTGTTGGCGTAGTAGAGCAGGGGGTTCTCGACGCTCTCCGGGACGATGATGCTGCCGGCGAAGTGGACCACGGCGCTGATCTTGTGGTCTGCGATGACCCGGTCCACGGTGTCGGCGTCACCAATCGACCCTTGCACGAACGGCACGCCGTCCGGCACGGCGGCACGACGGCCAGTGCTCAGGTCGTCCAGGACGACGACGGGCATGTCGGCCGCCAAGAAGGCCAGCACCGCATGGCTGCCGATGTATCCGGCCCCGCCGGTAATGAGGACTGTCATGGGGGAACTCCTCTGTCGGTGGGGCGGTCAGGCCGCTGATTCGGCGAGGGTGCGCTGATACCAGTCGTAGGCGCGGGCAATTCCCTCGCGCAGGGGGATGGAGGGCCGCCAGCCCAGGCCGTGCAGGCGGGAGGTATCGAGCTTCTTGCGGGGCGTGCCGTCCGGCTTGGAGCGGTCGAACTCCAAGTGCCCCTTGAAGCCGACAACCTCGTTGACGAGGGCAGCCAGATCGCGGATGGAGACTTCGTCGCCGCTGCCCACGTTGATGGGGTCCGTGCCGCTGTAGCGGGTCATCAGGTGGACGCAGGCGTCGGCCATGTCATCGACGTGCAGGAACTCCCGCATCGGCCGCCCGCTGCCCCACACCGTCAGGGCCGGCTGGTGGCTCATGCGGGCGGCGTGGGCCTTGGCGAGCAAGGCTGGCAGGACGTGGCTGCTGGTCAGGTCAAAGTTGTCGCCGGGGCCGTACAGGTTGGTCGGCTGTGCGCTGATGAAATCGCAGCCGTGCTGCTTGCGATACGCTTGGCACAGCTTGATGCCGGCGATCTTGGCGATGGCGTACCACTCGTTGGTCGGCTCCAGCGGGCCGGTCAACAGGGCGGCCTCGGGGATGGGCTGCGGGGCCTCGCGTGGGTAGATGCAGCTTGAGCCCAGGAACAGCAGCTTTTCCACGCCGATCCGGCGGGCGCCTTCGATGATGTTGGTGGCGATGGCCAGGTTGTCGTAAATGAACTCGGCAGGCCGCGTGTTATTGGCGTGGATGCCGCCGACCCGTGCGGCGGCCAGGAACACCGCCTGCGGCCGGGCGGCGGCCATCCAATCCTCGACTTCGGCCTGTCGGGTCAGGTCCACGTTCTCGCGCCCCACGGTCAGGACGGTGCAATCCTCCGACCGCAGGCGGCGGACCAGGGCCGATCCGACCATCCCGCGATGGCCGGCCACCCAAACCCGTTTTCCAGCAAGCTCGTACAGTGTCATGTGCGTCTCCCCATCAGGCCTGGGCGGACAGGCGGGCCGGCGCGGTGCCGCCATTGCCGTTCGCGGCGGCCCCGGCCGCTTCGGCCTCCAGGCGACCCAGGTCGCTGGCGACCATCTCGGACACCAACTGGCGGAACGGCGTTGTGTGGCTCCAGCCGAGCACCCGTTTGGCCTTGGACGGATTACCCAGCAACAGGTCCACTTCGGTCGGCCGGAAGTAACGGGGGTCGATGCGGACCACGGTCTTGCCGGTGGTGGTGTCGATGCCTGCTTCATCGACGCCCTTGCCGGTCCATTCGATGGTCCGGCCGATCTCGGCAAAGGCCAGTTCCACGAACTCGCGCACCGAATGGGTCTCGCCGGTGGCCAGCACGAAGTCGTCGGGGGTGTCCTGCTGGACGATGCGCCACATGCCCTCGACGTAGTCCTTGGCGTGGCCCCAGTCGCGCTTGGCGTCGAGGTTGCCGAGGTACAACGTGTCCTGAAGGCCCAGTTCCATGGCCGCCACGGCGCGGGTGATCTTGCGGGTGACAAAGGTTTCGCCCCGGATTGGGCTTTCATGGTTGAACAGGATGCCGTTGGAGGCGTGCATCCCATAGGCCTCGCGGTAGTTCACCGTGATCCAGTAGGCGTACAGCTTGGCCGCCGCATAGGGGCTGCGGGGGTAGAACGGCGTTGTCTCACTCTGCGGGGTTTCCTGGACCTTGCCATAGAGTTCGGACGTGGACGCCTGATAGAATCGCACCGTATCCCCCATCTTGAGGATCCGGATGGCCTCCAGCAGGCGCAACGTGCCGATGGCGTCGCTGTTGGCGGTGTACTCGGGCGTCTCGAACGACACCTGGACGTGGCTTTGGGCGGCGAGGTTGTAGATCTCGTCGGGCTGCACTTCCTGGACCAGCCGGATGAGGTTGGTGGCGTCGGTCAGGTCGCCGTAGTGCAGGAAGAAGCGGGCGTCGCCCTCATGTGGATCGGTGTACAGGTGGTCCACGCGCTCGCTGTTGAACGATGACGAGCGGCGCTTGACGCCGTGCACGGCATATCCCTTGGCGAGCAGCAACTCGGCCAGATAGGCGCCGTCCTGGCCGGTGATGCCGGTAATCAACGCGGTCTTCTGCATTATAAAGCTCCTCCTCGAAGCGCAGCCGTCTGGTGTCAGGAAGACGTCTCGGGGCGGCCCCTGGCCTCCTCGACTTTTTCTTCCGGTACAGGGGGGTGGGGGGTGGCGGCCCAGTCCTTGAAGTGCAGCAAGGTGCGCAGGACCACGCCCCACATGATGTAGTAGGGGATGGCGAAGAACGGCTTTTCAAACCCGTCCTCGGGAAGCGCGGCGACCCACAGCAGGATGAAGAACGTCATCAGCCATATCAGCCGGTCGTCCCATTCCTGCCAGCCCATGCGGCGGGCGAAGCTCCAGGCCCGCCACCACGCGGAAAGCAGGGCAATGTGCATGGACACCCACAGGACCACGCCGACGATGCCCAGGCGGGCCAGCAGCGACAGATAGGAGTTGTGCGGCTCGCGGACCTTCACGCCTTCCTCGCCGACACCGAAATCGACCAGCGGGATGCCGTAGCCCAGGCCGAACAGCATGTGGTGAATGCCCTCGGTGAGCTGGTCCCAGATGTTTTCCCACCATTGCAGGCGCAGCGGCACACCGGAGTTGGCTTGTTCGATGCTCTCGCCGCCTTCGCCCATGCCGACGATGCTGAGAACGTGGTTGATGAAGAAGTCGAAATCGACCTGCTCGGTGATGCGGCCCCCCACCTGGACCCCGGCCATCAGGAACAGGCCCAGGCCAACGAACATCATGGGGATCAGCAGTGTGGCGCGGGTCAGCGTGCTGCGGCGCAGCAGCATGAACAGGGCGACCAGCGCCACGATCTGAAGGTAGGTCAGGCGGGCCTGGACGACGACCAGCGCGAACGCGATCAGCATTCCTGCCCCCATTAGCGCGAACTTGCCCCATCGCGGGTGGCGGGTGAAGAACAGCAGCAGCCCGGCCGCCGCCCACAGCACGAAGTTGCTGGCGAACGGGTAGTAGAATATCAGGGCGACGTCCTGCCCCTGGCCGCCCTGCAAAGTGGGGGAGTATTGCCGCAGGTTGACGGAGTCGAAATACCCCCACAGCATCGCCACGTAGAGCAGTGCCGCAATCCCCAGCCAGCGGAAGAAACGGTCGAGCTGGCGGGGGTTCGACGCCACCGCGAACCCGACGATCACGTACAAGCTCTCGATCATCGAGGTGGCGTCGCGCAACGCCCATGGCCCGTACTTGAGGGCGCCGATCGACACCATGATGGCGCCGTAGCCCCACCACAGGACGAAGATCGGCAGGTACGTGGTGCGGCCCATGTCGTGCAGCACGCGCGGCCAAGTGATGGTCATCAGGTAGACCATCAGCACCAACTCGCCCAGGGGGATGCCGATACCGCCGGGTGGGATGCGCAATTGCATGAAGCCGTAGGTGAGGACCAGATAGCCCACCAACATGCTCATCAGAAGCGTGAATTTGATGCGGCCAAGGGTCATGATGCCGCCCCTCTGGTGTGCGTAGCTGGAGCCGCCCGTGACAGGGGGCGGGGCGTGGTGATGGTCACTTGGCCGACCTCCTGGACCAGGCGCACCAGGGCCGACGGCCGCACGTCGGACGAGAACGCGGCGGCGCGGGTGGCGGCGCCCCGTGACAGGGCTTGGTGGAGATCGGGCCGCGTGCGCAGGTCGATCAGCGCGGCGCCCAGATTGGCCACCACCTCATCGACGGTGCGTGTTTCGGCTTCGATGACCCGGCCGCAGGTGTCGTCCACCATTTCTTTGGGACCGCCCAGGCCCAGGCAGACCACCGGCAGGCCGTGGCCCAGGGCTTCCAGAACCACGTTGCCGCTGCTGTCATGCAGGCTGGGGAACAGGAATACCGAGTGGTCGGCGTAGAGGGCGTGCAGGTCGGGCTGCGGCACCCACTCGCGCCACTCGATGCGGCTGGCGATGCCAAACTCCACGGCCTGGGCGTGCAGGCGACCGCTCTCCGGTCCCTTGCCGACCAGGGTCAGGCGGGCGTCGGGGTCGGCGGCGGCCAGCCGGGCGAAGGCGGCAAGGGCCAGATGGGCGCCCTTCCAGTGCAGCAGCCGCCCCACATAGAGCACCCGGAACGGCCGTTGCGCGATGTCGGGTCGCGCGCCGGTCTGGGTTTCGGGGTCGGCGAAGACTTCCAGGAACACGCGGGTCTTGGCTTGGTAGGTCTTGGGCACCAGGGCGGCGGATTCCGACGTCTTGCACAGGATGGCGCTGGCCTGGGCGAACGTGCGGTGCATCATGGGGTCCAGGCGCACCGCGCCGTTGAGCATGTCGCGCAGGATCTCCAGGGCATGGCCCTTGGCGGAAAAGCCGTCGCGCATCTTCCACGGCGTGCGCTCGCCGCCGCCGACCGGGCCGAACACCAGCGGCACGCCCAGATCACCCAGGAATGACGGCTGGCGGACCACGCCCCACGACACATGGTGGACAAGGTCAAAGCCGATTTCGGCATGAAGCTTGCGGGCCACGGCGCGCACGGTCCATTGCCAGGCGAGGTAATGGCTGCGCACGAAGCGCGGCCGTTCGTACCCCGGTCCCGGCCAGCCGGCCGGATCGTGGAAGACGAAGTGCACGCGGCCGGCCAGATCACCCGGCAAGGGCTTGGCTGCAAGGCTGTCGTGGATGGTCTTTTCGTGGTGCGCGCGGCAGGTCAGCACCCAAACATGATGCCCCATGCGCGCCCACGCCAGCGCCCAGTTCCAGCCCTGGCCGGGCTCGGACCCGCGATCAGGCTCGCAGGCGTAAGCGGACACGAGGATGTTCATGGGAGCCCCTCCTTTCATCATTCCGCCGCCACCCGGTCACCGTCCGCCTGGGGCGGGACATGGCCGTAGCGCAGGATGTGTTCGTGACGCAGGCGGTCCTCCGGGCTGAAACGGTCGCCCACCTTGCGGGCCGGGACGCCGGCGACGATGGCGTAGGGGTCCACGTTGTGGGTGACCACGGCGCCGGCCGAGACAATGGCGCCGTGCCCGATGGTCACGCCCGACAGCACGATGCAGCCGTAGCCGAGCCACACGTCGTCTTCGACCACCACGCGCTCCTGGCCCTGTGGCGCCTGGAAGCTGTCGTCGCCAACCCACGGCGCGCTGCGCACGGGAACGCCGACCGTCGTGAAGTCGTGATCGTGCCGGCCGACCAGCCCGACGCCGTTGGCAATCAGGACCTGATTGCCGATGGAGCCGTCCACCTCGATGGTGCAGAACTTGCCGATGTAGACATCGTCTCCGACGCTCAAGGCATTGGGCGCCCACAGGTGGCTGAACGGCCCGATGTGGACCCGCGACCCAAGGGTCACGTTGGCGCGCACGGCATAGGCCCGCACCACGCCCTGGAACAGGGTGCGCAGGAGGCGTCTCATGATCCGCTCCTTTCGATGAACCTGTGGCCGCCTGCCGCCGCCGCCGCAGGCCCGGCCTGCTGTTCCTCCTGGGCGTCTTCCTCGGCAGCCGTGCTTTCCCTGGCTTCCATCCGGCCGAGGATGCGACGCAGCCCGACGTATAGAACGGTGACCAGGATCACCATCGTGCCCAGGATGCCGGTGATGGCGCCCTCAAGACCGAAGGTGGTGACCAGCGGATGGAAGGTGGCCAGGGTGAACACGGTGACCGCCAGATGGGCCATGAAGATCAGCTTGGTGTTTTCCACTGCGCGCAGGCCCGCCTTGAGAGGCAGGGAGAAGAACAGGAACATGTAGCTGACGCCGTAGTACAGCAGCAGGTGTCCGTATTCCGCGTACTCCTGCCCGAAGACCATGCCCAGAAGGGCGCCGGGCCGCACGTTCACGGCCACGATGATCGCCGCCGTCACCAGTCCGCCGTTGAGCGCCACGCGCTTCAGGAACTCGCTCAGGGCATGGGCGCCCTGGCTGTGGTACAGGCGGGCGGCCCGTGCCGGGACGATGTTCTCCCAGGCCTGGAACAGGATGTGGGTGATGGCGATCAGATTGTGCGCCGCACGCAGCGCGCCGACCGCCGCGGCACCCAGGAAGAAACCCGCTGCGATGATGAAGAAATGCCCGGAGAACCAATAGATGATGTTCGAGGGTAGCAACCACTTCGAGGACTGCCAGTGGCGCCCCATGCTGCTGCACAGGATGTCCCACTCAAAGCGCGGCCGGACGAAGAAGAAGGCCGAGATGACAGTCGCGCCCGCACCCGCCGCCGCAATGGCCCACAACGCGGTGATGCTGGTCACCCGAAAAGCCGGGTCGCCGGCCGCCATGACGACCACCACCAGACTCACCAGCAGGGCGATTTGGCCGAAGTAGCGCAGGGTGTCGGACATCATGGCCAGCCGGGGCCGCCCGATGCAGAAGAAGTAGCGGCGCAGGAACTCCTGGAGCTGGAAGGTCACCACGACGCAGGCTAGCGGCAGGGCCAGGCCGTCGGTCCTCCAGCCGGGCATGTGGATGCCGGCCAGCCACACCCCGCCGGCAATCAGCCCGGCCATTACCAGGCTGAGGGCGACTTGCTGGACGGCCAGGGCAGTGTAGTAGGCGCGCTGTGTGTCGGCCGGCTGCTTGGGGCCGATGCTCATCATCGGTTCCAGGACCAGGGCGATCTGGATGGAGTTGGCGAACAGCACAATCATCCACGCCAACGAGTACCGGCCGAACTCAGCCATGCCGAGGAAGCGCGCGAGCATCAGTCCCGTCAGAAAGTTCACCCCGCTGACCACGGCTTGGTCGGCCAGCGACCAGTTGAGGTGACTGTCCCGAAACAGAAGGTTGCGGACCTTGGCGAGCATCTTGATGGGGATCTCCGTCGCGGCGCGGTCAGGATTTGTGAAGCGGATTGCTTCCACCGGGCGTGGAGCGACTGGGCGTTGGACGGCCGGGCGTCGAACGGCCTGTCAACGCCTTGAGTTCCTCGCGGGCGAGAAGAAGCAGGAAGCGGGGCGCCATCACCAGGTAACGGCGCCACAAGCGGCGCGGCTCTGACATCAGGCGGTAGGACCACTCAAGGCCGCTGCGCTGCATCCAGGCGGGCGCACGTTTTTGGCGCCCGGCGTGGAAGTCGAACGCGGCGCCTACGCCGATCATGGCGGCGGCGTCGATGCGTCCCTTGTGGGCCGCCATCCAGTATTCCTGCTTGGGCGAACTGAGGCCGATCCACACAATGTCCGGCCGGACGGCGTTGATCATGTCAACCACTTCGGCGTCCTCCTGTTCGGTCAGGGGGCGGAATGGCGGGCTGTAGGTTCCGGCAATGCACAGGCCGGGGAAGCGGGTCTCCAGGTTGGCCTTGAGGTCCTCGACCACGCCGGGCGCGCCGCCATAGAGGAAATGCCGATACCCCCGGTCGCGTGAGTGCTCGCACAGTTCGAGCATGAAGTCGGGGCCGCACACGCGGTTTGTCTCCGGGTGGCCGTGACGCCGGCTGAGCCACACCAGCGGCATTCCATCGGGCGTGACCATCCCGGCCTCGGCATGGATACGGCGCAGTGCGTCGTCCGTCTGGCAGGCCATCACGCCGTGGACGTCCCGGATGCACACGTAATGTTGCTCCCGCTCCGCGATCCACCTGTCGATGGTGCCCAGGGCGCGCGGCATGTCGAGCGCATCGACCCGGACGCCCAGAATGCTTACGGGCTCTATGCTCACAGGCTCTATGCTCACGGGCTCGATGTTCCCGGCCGCGGTCTGGCGCTCGCTGGTGGAGGAAGGGGGAGGGGGAACTTGGTGTGCCAAGGCGTTGGGCTCCGCTTGATCGGTGGGGGGTGGGGAGGGCACCACCAGGGCTTGGTAGTGCGTCAGCGCCTGGCGCGCGATGTCGTCCCAACGCAGCGTTTCGCGTGCCAGAGCCTGACCGCGCCGGCCCATTTCGGGCCATTCCGCACGGCGGCTCCACAGGGTCCGCAGGCCGGCGGCCACGCCCTCGGTGGTGGAGGGGACGACGACCCCGCAGTCGGCCTGCTCCACGAATGGTGAAATGCCGCAGATGTCCGACGACAGGATGACCCGGCCGGCAAGCATTCCTTCCAGGGCCTGGAGGCTGAACCCTTCGTAGCGCGACGGTACGCAGACCACGTCGTGCTCGCCGACCATGTCCGTCGCCGGACGCTCGAACTCCGGGGGCAGGAAGGTGATGGAGGTGGTGCCTCCGTGGCGCTCTGCCGTGACCCGAAGGTCCTTGAGGTCGCCCCAGTCCGGCCCCTGGAGAACCAGGCGTGCCGGCTTGTCGGCCATGGCCTCGGCGAACCCCTGGATCAACAGGTCCAGGCCCTTGTTGTAGGTGTCCATGCGGCCGAGGAAGTAGAAGGAAACGGGCCGGTCTGGCGGGGTCCTCCGCTCCGCCTCGGGCGCGGAGTCTGAATCCGTGTCATGACCGCAGGGCACGCACAGGGCCGGCGTCGCCACGCCCCGCCGCCGCAGCCACAGGGCGTGGCGGCTGTCCAGGACCTGGACGGCCAGGCTGTCGTTCAGCATGGGGCGCTCGAACAAGCGCCAGTACACCGCCTTGCGGACCGGGTTCTTGCGGAACATGAAGGCGTTGTAAGGGTCGTGCGGGATCGCGATGTAGGGTATCCCGGCCCGCCGCAGGTCGCGCGACAGAATGTAGACGGCGGGCAGGAACATGCCGTTCAGTAGAACCAGATCCGGGCGGTTTGGGCCGCACAGCCAGTCCCGCAGGTCGGGCGAAACGCTGAAGCTGGACCCCTCACCGCCGCCGGTGAAGCGGCGCACCCCATAGCCACCCTCGGCCGTGCGATAGCCGGGCGTGGAGCCTTCGCAGACCACGGTGACGGCGGCGCCGGCCTTGACCAGGCCGGTGGCGAAGCCGCGCACGGCGTTGCTGGTCCCTTCGCCCAACGTCCGCCAGTCGAGCGGGAAATGCTTGAGGTAGACGGCAATTCTCATGGTGTCCGAGTGCCGCGCGTCGACGGGGACGGCAGCGTGGCGCTGTACGGTCATTTCCGCACCCCATCGGTTCATGTCGCCTCCTCGGCTCATGTCTATTGTCGTCACCAAGTCATTCCTTCTGAAAGTCTCTCGGAAGTAAAATAAACGCAGGAACCGCACCTTAATGAACGTGGTTCCTGCGTTTTTGGTCCCAGGATTTTGACTGTTCGAAAGAAGTGCGTCCTATGACCTGTAGTAGCTCATCGTCTTATCCGCGTACTGGCCGGAATCTTCGTACCCGTAGGTGCGGTTCTTCTTGACATCGACCATCGACAGCACAACGCCCGAGAACGTCCCGCCAGCATTGATGAACTGCTTGATCGCCAGCTTGGCCAGGTTGCGCGGCGTGTCGCCCCAGCGGACCACCATGATTGCCCCGTCCACCTGCCGCGACAGCAGGCGCGGATCGGAAACGGCCAGGATGGGGGCGCTGTCGATGATGATCTGGTCGAAGCTTCCGCTGATCGACTTCAGCAGGTTGGCGATCAATTCGCCGCCGAACAGGTCCGGCGCGCTGGGCCGGATGCGCCCGGCCGGCAGCACGTAGGCGCCCGAAGCCTCGTCCTTGTGCATGGCGTCGGTCAGCGGCACCTTGCCGTCGATGACGTCGATCACGCCCGGCGCGTCGGGCTCCAGGCCGAACCGCTCGCCGACCTTGGGCTTGCGCAGGTCGCAGTCGACAATCAGGACGCGCCGCCCGGACATGGCCAGAAGACGGGTCAGGGTGATCGACAGCGACGTCTTGCCCTCCATCGGCCGGGCCGAGGTGATCATCAGGGTCTTGGGCAGGCTCTGGCCGGGCTGTAGCAGCAGGGACGTGTAGACCCCACGCAGCGCCTCGGTGAACAGCGAGTTCGGCTTTTCCAGAACCTGGTTCTCGGGCTTGCGACCCAGGCGGATGAAGCCGCGCACCAGGGGCACCAAGCCCAGCACCGGCAGGCCGGTGTCTTTTTCAAGCTGTTCGCCGCTGCGATAGGTGCGGTCCATCTGTTCCAGCGCCAGGGCACTCAGGCCACCGATGCTGGTGAAGCCGACGAAGGCCATGGCAAGCAGCAGGTTGTACTTGGGCGACGACGGTTCCTCGGGCGCCTCGGCATAGGAGATCACGCGGGCGTCGGGCTGCTGCATGTCCGGCTCGTCGAGCTGGTTGGTCTCCTGGAAGCGGGCCAGCATGGTTTCCAGCAGCATGCGGTTGGACTGCGCCTCGCGTTCGAGGGAGCGCAGGACGACGCTGGCCTCGTTGGCCTGGGCCACTTCTCCCTTCAGCTCATTGAGGTTGCGCTGCAAGGTTTCCTGGCGGGCGCGGGCGACGTTGACTTCGTTCTCCAGGCCCTGGATGACCTTGGCGACTTCCCCGCGAATACCCCGGTTCAGGTCGGCGATTTCAGCCCGCAGGCTGCGCATCCGAGGGTGCTGGGCGCCAAGTTCACCGGACAAGTCGGCCAACTGGCGCTGCAAGCCGGACTGCTGCTGGCGCAATGACGTGATCAGGGCCGACGACAGCACCTCGGAGTACGACTCCTGGCCGCCACGGCGGACGATTTCCTGGACCTGGCGCAGGCGCGACTCCGCCTCCGCCCGGCGGATGTTGGCAATGGTCAGTTCGCTGTTGAGGTCGCTGAGTTCCTGGCTGACCAGCGGGGTGCCGGTGTTGCTGACCAGCAGGCCGTTGACCTGACGGTATTCGGCAACGGCGCGTTCGGAATTCTCGACCCGGCGGCGCAGGTTCTCGATACGCTCGTTCAGCCACGACGTGGCGCGCTGGGTGGCTTCGAACTTGGCTTCGAGCTGTTCGACGATGTACAGGTCGGCCAGCTTGTTGGCCGCTGCCGCCGCCGTGACCGGGCTTGCCGACTGGAAGCTCAGGGCGATGACCTGGGATTCGCCGCGCTGCTTGATGGAAAGCCGGTCGAGGAAGATGTCCACCACGCGGTTCATTTCGCCGCGACGGGCACGGGCTTCCTCCAGGACGGCATTGCCGGGGCGCAAGTCGTCAACCGGGGGCTCGGTCACCGGCGGCGTCGCGCCAGTCACATTCTGGGCCACATTTGGCTGGGCCGCATTTGGGGCCATATCCTGGGCTTGAGCTTCATCAGTGAAGCTGGGCAGCAGGGACAGCACGTAACTGCGCGCCGTGGCGAGGTTGCGGGCGAACGTGGACGGTTCGCGCAGGGCCGGGTTGAACTCCGGTTGCTGGTCCAGGTTCAGGTCCAGGACGACCTTTTCGACCAACTGGCGGGAGCGCAGGACCTCGGTCTGGGTCTCGATCGTCTGGACGTCGTTCGGAAGGCCGGCGACCACCGCCTCAAGGTTGAGGATGTTCGAGTTTTGCCCGGAAATCATCACCAGGCTATGGGCCTGGTACTGTGGCGTCATGCGGTTCAGCAGAAATGCCGTGCCGACCGTGCCGACCAGGGCAACAGCCAGAATCAACCACTTGCGGCGCCACAACCGGCGGCCGACGTCCATCATGTCCACGTCGTCCAGCGCATTGGTGCTGGTCTGGGCGAACCGCTGTTCGGCCGGACCCTGGTTCCTCGTTTCACCGATGATCGCGTTCATCGTCTCTCAACCCCTGCCATGGAAATTGAACCGGAAAGCGTTGGTTGTTTCTCAGAAGAAGCGTTCCGCTACTTCGATGACGTCGCCCGGCTGAACCTGGGAATCCAGGGGCACCTGCTGTGCGTCATCCCGGCCTCCACGGCGCAGCAGCACGTATCCGGTCTTTGCCCGGTAGGTGAACCCGCCGGCCAGCGCCACGGCGTTCCATGCCGTCATGCCGCTGACGTAGGGATAGCTGCCGGGCTCCTTGATCTCGCCGATGATGTAGAACGGCCGGTAGCTCAGGACTTCGACGCTGACCCTGGGATTGCGCAGGTAGTCGGGTTCCAGATGGTCGGCGATGCGCGCCTCAAGCTGCCGGGCCGTCAAATCGGTCGCTTCGACCTCCTTGATGAGCGGCATGGCGATCAGCCCGGTGCCGTCAACCTCGAATTCCCCGGACAGGTCGGGGTGGCCGAACACCGTCACCTTGATGCGGTCGCCCGCGCCCAGTGTGTAGGACTGGCTTTGCTGGTCCCCTGCCGTCGCGCCCTGGGCGGCGGCGGGATCGGTCAACAGTGGAAGAACCAGCAGGGTCATGGCCAGCAGGGCAAGGCATCTCGCGGTCAGACGCGAAAGGCGGGCGTTGAAAGAACGTTCGGCAGGGACGGAGGCGCACCGGGCCTCGGCTGGCGTGCGCGACGGCGCTCTCTGCATGGCACTGGGCATGGCACTGATCCTCATCGTTCGGTTGCGTGCGGTGGATCGCCGGTTCCGTCGTGGTCAACGCAGGTAAAACGACCGGGTCCCATTCTTGGATGCCTAGGGTAGGCTATCGCGCTATCGTTTTCTTGCTATCTGAGGGTTTACGTCGTTGGTTATCTTTATGAAGCTCAGCATATTGTTGAGAAACAACGCCTGAATACTTAATCCGGCGCCGGAATAGGATGGGGAAAGACTTTTGGATGACCCTCTGGAGCCTCTAGCTCTACTTAGGGCGTGCCGCATTATCAAAAGAGTGCGGTATTGGCGGTGTGGCCTACGCCTTGTCGGCGCGGGACAAACGAAAACGGCCGGAGCGTTGCCGCTCCGGCCGTTTGTCGGGGTTGGGATGGGGCCGCCGCTTGGGTGCGGCGGAATCGTTGAGCTACAGGTGAAGCTGGAGGCTGAGCATGATCAGGTTGCCGTCCCACTCGTTGAACCCGAGGGTCCGCGCGTCGGCGCCCGACTCGGAGTGGTCGGTGTAGGTGTAGGCAGCGTCGAAGTGCATGTGGCGGTTGGCCATCCACGTCGCACCCAGGCTGCCGGTGAAGCGCTCGGCATCGCGGTCGATGCCCTGGTATTCATAGGTCGAGTAGCCGGCCCCGGCGTGCAGCAGGATGTTGCGGCGCAACTCATGGTCAGCGTTGAAGCTGAAGGCGTTCTGGAGGTAGGCCGACGCGTTGCCGGCGGTGGTCTCCTCGACGCTGCTCTCGGCCCGCAGGGTGAACGTGGTCAGGCGGGTGAAGTTGTTCACGATCTCTGCGCCGAACGACAGGCCGTTGATGTCGTCAAGCCCGGCCTGCGAGAAATACTGCTCGCGGTAGCCGGCGAACACTTCGCCAAAGGTCACCCCGGTCAGGTCAAAGGCGACGCCGGCATCGACCTGCCAGCCGTTCGAGGTGCGGTCCCGTACGCCGACGGACGTGCTGTCGGGCTCGCGCCAGTTGCCCGACAGGCGGGCGAAGGCACCGTATTCCTCGGCAAATCGATAGTCGCCGCGCACGCTGGTCCGATAGATCGTGATGTCGCGGTCGGTGGAATTTTCGTAGTCGTAGTTTTCAACCGTGGCCTCGGCCTCGCCGCTGACCTTGTTGAAGCCCTGATAGAACTGCACCCCGGCTTCGCTCAGGTTGAACTCGGTCGGCGAGGCGCCGCTGCCCACATCGGGGTCGCCACGGCCTTCGTGCAGGCGGTTGAACGACAGGCTGCCGTCCAGGTAGCTGCGCGGCGTGAACTCGAAGCGGCCCGTGGAATTGATGAAGTAGTCCTCGAAATCCTCGGACGTGAAGTCGGCGTAGCGGCCGACTCGGGCGCCGGCGCCCAGCTTCAGGTCGTGGACGGACCACGTGGAATTGACTCGCACGGCGGGCGCCACGACCGTCACGAAGTCGCTGCGCTCGTTGTTGGCGGCGGCGAACACGTTGTCGTCGTGGATGCCTTGCACGGTCAGGCTGGGAAACACCATAAACCCGCCAAGCTGCACGCCCAGGGGGTCAACTTCCGGGCGCTCGCGCTCCATTACGGTAACGCCGCGCGGAATGTCGGTTTGCGCGGCGGCGGGGGACGCCAAGGGAAGCGCCGCAGCCAGAGCCAGAACCAGCGGCAGAGCAGTTGAACCAGCGGGGCGAAGTCCCTGACGGAGGAGGGTGTTGAACATGCTCTGCACGGTGTCATCCCTGATTGCGCCGGCTGGACGGGACGCGGCTTGTCCCGACGTGAATGCCAAACCGGCGGTTTAATATCCAAGCCGGCACACTATGCCGCACTCGCCCGTTCTGTGCAACGGTTCAACGATTTCATGTACATGAAGTAGTCAGGGGTTAGGTGGGGCGCCTCAGGCCCGCCCGAAGGCGTCTTCCATGCGCACGATGTCGTCCTCGCCGAGGTAGCTTCCCGACTGCACCTCGATCAGGCTGAGCGGCAGCTTTCCGGGATTCTCCAGGCGGTGGGTGCGCCCCAGGGGGATGTAGGTGGACTGGTTCTCGTGCAGCAGGAAGGTTTCGTTGCCATTGGTGACCTTGGCGGTCCCGCGCACCACGACCCAGTGCTCGGCCCGGTGGTGGTGCATCTGCAAGCTGAGTTTCTGGCCCGGCTTGACGGTGATGTGCTTGACCTGGAAGCTGGGGCCGGCGTCGATACCCCGATAGGAGCCCCAGGGCCGATAGACGGTGGGGTGGCTGACAACCTCCTCGCGGCCCTTGGCGCGCAAGGTTTCGACTAGGCCCTTGACTTCTTGCACGCGGCCTTTGGCGGACACCAGGACGGCGTCGTCCGTCACCACCACGGCCACGTCGTCAAGGCCCAGGACCGTGGTCAGCGGGCCCATGGAGCGGACATAGGAATTGGTGGTGTCCCGCGTCACGACATCGCCCTGGCTGACGTTGCCCGCGGCGTCCTTGGTCCCGACATCCCACAACGCCGACCATGCACCGACATCGTTCCACCCCATATCGACCGGCAGGACCACCGCGTCGTCCACATGTTCCATGACCGCGTAGTCGATGGACTTGGACGGGGCGGCGGCAAACGCGTCGGCGTCCAGGCGGCAGAAGTCGAGGTCCTTGCGGGCCTTGCCGAGGGCGCGGCGGCAGGCGGCCAGCATGTCGGGCTGGAGGCGTTCCAGTTCGGCCACATAGCGGGCGGCCGGGAACACGAAGATGCCGCTGTTCCAGAAATACCCGCCTTCGGCCAGGAAGCGCTCGGCGGTCGCGGCGTCCGGCTTCTCGACGAAGCGGTCCACCTGGTGCAGGCCGCTGGCGCCGTTGGTCAGGGCCTTGCCGGCGTGGATGTAACCGTAGCCGGTTTCAGCGTGGCGCGGGGTGATGCCCAGAGTGGCCAGGGCGTTGCGGTGTGTGGCGACGGTCGCGGCGCGGCCGATGGCGGCGCGGAAGGCTTCCGTCTCGCTCACCAGATGGTCCGATGGCATCACGGCCAGCACGCCTTCGGGGTCGTGATCGAGCACCCACAGCGCCGCGACGGCCGCCGCCGGGGCGGTGTTGCGGGCGTGCGGTTCCAGCAGCAGGACCGCCGGATCGACGCCGATCTCGCGGATCTGCTCGGCGATGATGAAGCGGTGGGCGTCGTTGCAGACCACCACGGGAGGGCCGAAGTCGGACGCCGTGACGCGGGTAACCGTGTCCTGGAACATGGTCCGTGGCCCGGCCAACGGCATGAGCTGCTTCGGATAGTCTTCCCGCGACAGGGGCCACAACCGGGTGCCGGACCCTCCGGAAAGGATGACGGGATGAATGGTCATTGATCCGCCTCTATTTTGCTGTCCTGGGGACGTGCCGCCTCGGCGACGGCATCGGCGCTGTTCAAAGTGAGGCCAAGGCCCCGCGCCGGATAGTCATCACCACGAACTACGCCCAAAGGCGCCTGGATGATCTGCGGCTCTTGCGTGGTATCTACGGGGGGCCGAGCCATTACTTTCCGCAGCACCTTGGCACCGGTGGACGGCAGGTAGTGGAACGGGTCGAACCGGAAGTAGAGGGCCGGGTCGGCGAGCGCGGGGTCCATCGACAGGTCCACCGCTCCCGGCAGGGCGGCCTGCACGTCGGCCCGGAACCGTTGGACATCCTTGGCGGTGGGCAGGGCGTCGATCACGGCGCGCACCGGCTGGCTCAAGGGATTGATGAAGACGTGCAGTGTGAGGTCCCGCTCCTCGGCCATCCGCCGCAGGGTGTGCAAGGCCTCGACCCGCTCCGGCGCATAGGCGAAGTTCGTAAAGTATTGGGTGCGGACATGGTTCAGCCAGTAGGCATGGTCATAGCCGGTCATGGCGTTGTGGCGGGCCATGCGTTCGGCTGGATTGCGCTGGCCGCCGGGCAGCAGGGCAGGAGAGGCGCCCATGGCGTGCGAGGCGGCCGCCATCACGGCCGCCCCGGCCGGTCGCAGCCCGAACAGGTACGAAAGGTTCTCGAAGACCGAGACTTCCTCGGCAAATGTTTGTGGGGCCAGCGGATAGGCCAGGGTGTTCATCATGAAGCTGTCCAGGCCGATCACGACCCGGCTGCCGCGTGGCACGTGGTGGTGCAGGAAGTTCACGATCTCCTCGGGCATGGCGGCCGCGAACGAGGCGTTGAAGGCGCGCGGACCAAGGACGCCCGGATCGATGTAGCTCACCTTGCTCGACCCGATCAGAATGGTTTTGGGGGCGGCAGCGCGCAGCATCGCGGGTTTCGCCTGACGTTCCGACTCGGCATAGATGCCCATGCTGTTGTGGCCGAGCGCGCCATAGGGATCGACCGACCACACCAGCAGCGCCGACAGCATCAGGACGGTGCCTGTTATGCCTCCCAGGACGGCCAGATAGCGCCGCGCATGGTTACCGGCAGTGGGGCTGCGGGCAGTGGACCGAACAGGGGATCGAGGATCAGAAATTGAAGTAGAGAAACTCATTCTTCTCACTCATTCCTAGGATACCGAAGGCGGCAACGCAGGCCGTCGCGGCGGCCCAGCCGGTTTGCAGGCGCCAGCGCCACAGGTGGGATGGAGGCGTGGTGAGGCGCTTGTTCCCAAGGCCCAGCCGGTAGTTCCACAGAATCTGTTGGGTGTTTGGCCCGAACAGGGCAATCGCGCCGACCAGGGTCACCAGCACCACCGCTACGGCTCCGTTGACCACTTGCGGGGTCAGGCCCCCGCTCGATACCGATACCCAGGCTGGCAGAACGGATGACAGCACCCCGGCGATCCGTTCGGGAACGACAATTCCGTTGCCGCCGGCCATGGCACGCAGTACCGCAAGGGCGCCGCTGAACGTTTCGGCCCGGAAGAACACCCAGGCCACCACGACGGCAATGAACGTCATGGCGCGGCCGACGACACGGCCGGCAACGCCGCCGGGCATGCCCGCCGTCATGCCGCGCCACAGGTGGTTGACCACCAGATAGATGCCGTGCAGGCCGCCCCATGCGACGAAGGTCCATCCCGCGCCGTGCCATAGGCCGCCCAGCAGCATGGTGGTCATCAAATTGACGTGGCGCCGCGACGGGCCTTTGCGGCCGCCGCCCAGGGGGATGTAGATGTAGTCGCGCAGGAACCGCGACAGCGTCATGTGCCAGCGCCGCCAGAAATCGGCGATGTTCACCGCCTTGTAGGGCGAGTTGAAGTTGATCGGCAGGTCGACCCCGAACAGGCGGGCCAGCCCGATGGCCATGTCCGAATAGCCCGAAAAGTCGAAATAGAGCTGGAAGGTGTAGGCCAGCGCGGCCAGCCAGCCCTCGGTGATGGTCAGGGGGATGCCGCTTTCGGCCGCCGTGAACAACGGGTCGGCATAGGCGGCCATGCCGTCGGCCAGCACGGTCTTTTTAAACAGGCCGATGGCGAAGATGGTCAAGCCCACCGCCAGGGCGTCGAAGCGCGGCACGAAGGTCCGCAGGCGGGCGAACTGTGGGATCATTTCGCGGTGATGAACGATGGGGCCGGCGATAAGCTGCGGAAAGAAGCTGACGAACAAGGCATAGCGCAACGGATCGCGATCGGTCACCTCGCCACGCCAGGCCTCGATCAGGAAGGCGATCTGCTGAAAGGTGAAGAACGATATGGCCAGCGGCAGCAGCAGCCGCTCCGTGGACCACGCCGTAGCCAGCGCGGCATTCACGTTCTCCACAAAGAAGTTGGCGTATTTGAAATAGCCGAGCAGCGCCAGATTGGTGCCGATCCCCAAGGCCAGGACCAACCGCGCGCTGTTTGGTCGGGGACCGTGCCGAAGGGCCTGCACGGCGAGGTGCGATCCGATGCCGTAGTTGAACAGCATGGATCCGATCAGGACCAGCAGATAGGCGGGCTCCCACCAGCCATAGAACACCAGGGACATTACGACCAGCCAGCCCAAGGCGGCACGCGTGCGGCCGGTCTGCCCGATCACAAAGAATCCGACAAGGGCACTTGGTAGAAATGCAAAGAGGAAGGCGTGCGAACTGAACAGCATGGCGGTCCCGTGAATGCCCCATTGATGTCGGTTCATTGTGCAACGTCGGAGGGAGGCGCGGGAGACACCCTCTCGGATGGCGGAAAGCCTATTTTCCTTTTCCGGGTAAGCCATCAGATTGCCGGTCTGCGCATATCTGTTGTCGAACCTTCACCGGGAGGCGTAGGCCCTCGGACGTTCCATATTGCAGTGGGCACCTTTTGCGGCCTTGCGGCGTTGAACATGGACGAGTTCGACAGACGACGCAGGCAGGAGAGTGTTTCCATGGAAGGCTTGATCGGCACCCCATCTCCCCCGCTGTCACAGCGGCGGGAGACCTTCCTGCGGCGCTGGCGGCAGGTGCGTGGCCGCAGCATGCAGCTTGCGCTGCCCCTGTCGGCCGAGGATCAGGGCGTGCAGTCCATGCCTGACGCCAGCCCCACAAAGTGGCACCTGGGGCATGCGACGTGGTTCTTTGAAACCCTGCTGCTGGAGCCGAATGCCCCGGACTACCAGCCATTCGACGCCCGGTTCCCCCTGTTGTTCAATTCCTATTACGAGGCGCTCGGCCCGCGTCATCCACGGCCGCAGCGGGGCGTTCTGTCCCGGCCTTCCGCGCAGGCGGTGGAGGCGTGGCGGCAGCATGTGGACGCCGCAGTGGAACGCCTGCTGGAAACCGCCGACGACGGCGCTTTCGCGGCGTTTGCGCCTGTCCTTGCCCTTGGCCTCGCCCACGAGGAGCAGCATCAGGAACTCATCCTGACCGATATCAAGCACGCCCTGTCGCTCAACCCCTTGCTGCCGGCCTACGACGCGGCGCTGCCCGAGCCCCCGCGCAACGGTGCCCGGCCAGGATGGGTCGAGCATCCCGGCGGGCTGGTGGAAATCGGCCATGCGGGCGATCATGCGGCCGGGGAGGAGTTTTCCTACGACAACGAACGCCCGCGCCACCGGCGCTGGCTGGAGCCGTTCCGGCTGGCCTCCCGCGCCGTGACCTGCGCCGAGTTTATGGCCTTCATGGACGACGGCGGCTACACCCGGCCCGAGTTCTGGCTGTCCGATGGCTGGGCGTTGGTGCAGGCCGAGGGGTGGGAGGCGCCCCTTTACTGGCGGCGTGGTGATGGCGGGCGCTGGGACACCTTCACTTTGGGCGGGGTGCGCCCGGTGGCCGCCGCCGAACCTGTCACCCACATCAGCTATTTCGAGGCCGCCGCCTATGCTGCCTGGGCCGGCGTCCGCCTGCCGACCGAAGCCGAGTGGGAGGCGGTAGCCGACAGCCAGGCGATCACCGGAAATCTTGCCCGGTCCGGGGCGCCCCTGCATCCGGCCCCGGCGCCGATTGGCGAGCGCGGCCCCGGCCAGATGTTCGGCGACGTGTGGGAATGGACCTCCAGCGCCTACGAACCTTATCCCGGTTTTCGGGCATTCTCCGGCGCGGCGGCCGAGTACAACGGCAAGTTCATGATCAACCAGATGGTGCTCCGGGGCGGGTCCTGCGCCACGCCCGAGGGGCATGTGCGTGCGTCCTACCGCAACTTCTTCCCCCCGGCGGCGCGTTGGCAGTTCAGTGGCATCAGATTGGCGGAGGACGCTTCATGAAGCAGCAGGGCCTGCTCGACCATCGGCCCCATGGGGGGATGGCCGACCCGGATTTTGTGCGTGCGGTTTCGACTGGCCTGCGCCAGCAGCCGAAATCCATCCCGTGCCGGTTCTTTTACGACACCGCCGGATCGCGCCTGTTCGACCGCATCTGTGACCTGCCGGAGTATTACCCCACGCGCACAGAACTGGCCCTTCTGGCCGCTCACGCCGACCAGTTCGCCAGCCTGATCGGGCCGGGGGCCGAGGTGGTGGAGTTCGGAGCCGGGTCCGGCGACAAGGTGCGCCTGTTGCTCGACGCCCTGGACCAGCCGGCCATCTACCGGCCGATCGACATATCCGGGGAGTTCTTGCTGAGTTCGGCGCAAAGGCTGGCGCGGGACTACCACGACCTGTCGGTGCGGCCGGTCATTGCCGACTTCACGCAGCCTATTCCGCTGCCCGCCGCGCGGCCGGGAACGCGCCGGGTCGGGTTCTTTCCCGGCTCGACCATCGGCAACTTCGCCCCGGCCCAAGCCACCCGCTTCCTGCGTGGGGCGGCGCGCCTGCTGCGCGGCGGTGGGCTGTTGATCGGGGTTGATCTGGTCAAGGACCGCGAGGTTCTGCGCCGTGCCTATGACGACGCGCAGGGGGTGACGGCGGCGTTCAACCGCAATGTGCTGGTGCGGGCAAACGAGGAACTGGGCGCCGACTTCGACCTCGACCGCTTTGCCCACCGCGCGCTGTTCAACGAGGCCCACAGCCGCATTGAAATGCATCTGGTCAGCCAGGTCGCCCAGATCGTGCGGATTGGCGAGCAAGAGTTTTCGTTTGCGGACGGTGAAACCATCCACACCGAGAATTCCTACAAATATACGGTCGGGGATTTCCGGCGTCTGGCCGCGTCGGCGGGCTTTACGCCGTTGCACGTTTGGACCGACATCGACCGCCTGTTCAGCCTCCACTGGCTGGAGGCCTGAACCGGCGGCGGGATGGTGAAGGGGGGGCTAGTGGCGGGTTTGGGTCCCGGAGAGACTTTGGGCCAGACTGCGGTTCATGGTGATGAACGCTTCGATCTGGGCGTCATGGGGGGCAATGCGCCCGCTGGCCAGGGTGGTCTTGATGACATGATCGGCAAGGTCCAGCACGCGCTGGGTGTCATGATTGGCCAAGGCGGCCTGTTCAGCCGCCCGCTTCAGGCTCAGCCAGACCGAGAGGTTGTTCTGGACCGCCCACGACAGCGCCGAGGGATCACGCGCATCGTCAAGCAGATGCGCCGCGCGATCCAGCAGAAGGGCATGGCTTTGGGCCTGCGGTCGGGTTTTGGATTGGGTCTGAATATGCACGGCTTGGGTTCTCCCCTTATCTGCCATTGGACATGCTGTCCCACTCTTTAACGCTGCCGGAAGCCGGATGTTCTGTCCCTCCGCCGTTTGGCTAGGTGGCCGACCTCTTTTGGGGTACAGCGCGCATCAGATGTTGTCATCTTGCGCGAAACGGTCGTGGACGACTTTGCGCTGGTCGGTCATCATGAGCCCGTCAAGGCTGCGAGGCTTGTGACGGTCCGCACGAGGGTTAGGGGGGCAAACTCTCGATGAACGCAGCCAACGAGGCAGCCAACGAGATGGTGCGTGAAGAAGACGTCGAGGCGCGGCGGCGTACCGTCCGGCTCGCGCTTCGCCTGTCCGGTGCTTCGCTGGGTGCCGTGCTGGAGCGCGACGCGACCGGCGCCTGGGCCGCCCTGGCGGGCGAGTTGCCCGACGAGCGCAGCGGGGCGGCGGAGCTGGTGGATCTGGTGCGGGCGGTGCGCCCTGGTGCGCTCCAGGCTCTGGTTGTTTCCGATGCGGCGGCGGATGAAGGCTGGGCGCGGCATCCGCGTGTCGAGGACGTTCCCGGCATCCGGTTCTTCGCCGTCGTGCCCCTGGAAAGCCAGCCCAATGGCCGGCCGGCCGTACTTGCCGTGGCCGACACCGTGCCGCTGCTGACCGATGGCGCGGATCTTCTGGCGGGGCTGCTCGACCTGGCCGCCCTGGCCGGCCACGGGATTGGCGGCGCGCAGGCTTCCGCAGCATTGGCCGACAACGAGCGGCTGTTCCAGGCGGTGCTCGATACCGCCGTGGATGCCATCGTCATCATCGACGTTCGCGGCGTCATTCAGCGTGTGAACCCGGCCACCTGCGATATGTTCGGCTACGCTCCAGGGGAGCTTGAAGGTGCCAACGTCGCGGTGCTGATGCCCGACAGCGATGGCACGCGGCACGACCGCTACCTGCGCTCCTACGCCGAGACAGGACGCGCTTCGATCATCGGCGCGGGCCGTGAGCTGGTGGCGCGGCGCCGCGATGGCAGCGAATTCCCGGTTGACCTGACCCTCAGCCAGGTCGACATGGGCGGCCAGCGCTTTTACACCGGCATCGTGCGCGATGCGTCCCGCCGGGTCGAAGCCGAATGGCGCCTGAGGGCCAGCGAGGACCGCCTGCAACGCAGCCAGACCTTTGCCAACATCGGCACCTGGGAATGGAACATGGCGACCGGCGACTTGTATTGGTCGGACCGCATCGCTCCCTTGTTCGGCTACGCGGCCGGAGAACTGGAAACCAGCTACGAAAACTTCGTGCAGGCCATCCACCCCGACGACCGGGACGCGGTGGCGGCTGCCGTGGACGCCTGCGTCACCGGATATGCCGACTATGACATCGAGCACCGCGTGGTGTGGCCCGACGGCACCGTCCGCTGGCTGCTCGAAAAGGGCGACGTGGAGCGCGACGCCGATGGCCGGGCGGTGCGGATGCTCGGCGTCGTGCAGGACATCACGCGCATAAAGCTGGCCGACCTGGAACTGCGCCGCGCCCAGCAGGAGGCCCAGGAGGCCAACCACGCGAAGTCCGAGTTTCTGTCGAGCATGAGTCACGAACTGCGCACGCCCCTCAATGCCATTCTGGGCTTTGCGCAGCTTCTGGAGGCCGAACGCAATCCGCCGCTTTCGGATCGCCAGGTTGAGCGCGTGCGGCACATTCTCAAGGGCGGCGGCCACTTGCTGACCCTCATCAACGAGGTTCTGGATCTCGCCCGCATCGAGGCCGGAAAGTTGACCCTGTCCCTGGAACACTTCGTGCCCGATGCCCTTCTGGATGAATGCCTGAGCGTCGCCGGGACCATCGCGCGGGACCGGGGAATCCGCATTGTCGATGGGTGCGGCGGCGCGCTGCCGGTCATCAAGGCCGACTACACGCGCCTCATGCAGGTGTTGCTCAACCTGCTGTCCAACGCCGTGAAGTACAACCGCGAGAACGGCACCGTCACCATGACGGCGGTTCCCGTCGGGGACGCGCTGCGCATTGCGGTGACCGACACCGGGTACGGCATCCCCAATGAAAGACATGCCGAAATCTTTGAGCCGTTCAATCGCCTGGGCGCCGAGGTCACTGAAACCGAGGGCACCGGCATCGGCCTGACCCTGACCCGCTCGTTGATCGAGGGCATGGGCGGCACCATCGGGTTGTCCAGCACGCCGGGCGTGGGCAGCACCTTCTGGATCGACATTCCCCTGGCGCCCGATCAGGCCGTGGTTGCCAGCGCGCCAGCCGCTGAGGCTCCGCCGCCGTATCCGGTGCACGAGACGGGCATCACGCAACTGGTCCTCTATGTGGAGGACAACCCGGCGAACCTGCGGCTGATGGAGGACATTTGCATCGATCTGCCCGACATCACGCTGATTTCCGCCCACAACGCCGAACTTGGCCTGGACCTTGCGCAACAGCGGAATCCTGCGCTTATCTTGATGGACATCAATCTTCCGGGTATGGATGGCTTGCAGGCCATGGCCCGGCTGCGCGACGATCCGCGCACGCAACACATTCCAGTGATTGCACTTAGTGCAAATGCGATGCAGGCTGCGGTGCGACGGGCGCGGGAGGCTGGCTTTGCCGCCTACCTGACCAAGCCGGTCATTATTGAGGACCTGAGAGCCGCCATTTGGAGGGCGCTGGAGGATACCACCGCATGATGCCGACCGTCGCCGACCTTCCCACCGCCTCCATCCTGGTGGTTGACGACAACCCCGCCAACGTGGCGCTGCTATGCGCCATGCTGGAGGCTGACGGCTACACCAACGTGAGCAGCGAGACGCGCCCCGATCGTGCCCTGCAACTGGCCGCCGAGAAGGCGTTCGACCTTGTTCTGCTGGACATCAACATGCCCGGCATGGACGGCTTTGAGGTCATGGAGCGGTTGCGCGTAAGTGTGGAAGCGTATCTGCCGGTGATCGTTCTGACTGCGCAGAGCGATCCGGAAACCCGCATGCGGGCGCTGGGGGCCGGGGCGCGCGATTTTCTGACCAAGCCGTTCGACCGCCTCGAAGTCCTGCACCGCATCCGCAACACCCTGGAGGCCCGCCTGTTCTATCGCGCCCGGCGTGAACAGGCGGTGGAACTCGAACAGCAGGTGGTCGCACGCACGGCCGATCTGGTCCGGATGGCCCGCCAGGATCCGATTACCGGCCTGCCCAATCGGCGGGCCCTGCGCGAGGAATTGGCCGAGCATGTCGCCACCGGGGTCGGGTCGCTGCTGTTCCTGGCCGCGCGTGGCATCACGCGGGTTAACGACGCGTTGGGCTATCACATGGGCGAGGAAGTCCTGCGCGCCTGTGGGAAGCGCCTGATCGAGGCCCTGCCGCCCGAGGCGGTGGTCGGCGCGTGGGGCGGCAGCCAGTTCGTCATCATCGGCCCCGGTGCCGACGCCGGGACGCTGTCCCATGTCGTCGCCAAGGTCTTCGGTCAACCGTTCGAGATCGAAGGCAACGAGCTTCTGCTGGAGTGCGTCATCGGGTCGTGCCGTTTCCCCGCCGACGGCACCGATCCAGACCGCCTGGTGCAACGTGCCGCACTGGCTGTGTTCCACGGCTCACGTCAGGGTGGCCGCCACCAGCCGTTCACCCGCGAAATGGAGGAGGACGCCAACCAGCGCCTCGCCCTGGAGCGCGACATGCGTACCGCCGTGCGCAACGAGCAGTTTTCGCTGCACTACCAGCCCAAGGTCATGCTGCGCGACAGCACCCCCATGGGCATGGAGGCGCTGCTGCGGTGGCAGCATCCCGAGATCGGCTCGGTGTCGCCGGCCACCTTCGTGCCCCTGGCCGAGGAAACCGGCGCCATCGTCAGCATCGGCCAGTGGGTGATGAACGCCGCCTGCGACGAGGCCGCCGCGCTGCGCCGCGCCGGCCACACCGACCTGAAGCTGGCGGTCAACGTATCGGGCCGCCAGTTCGACGAGCCCGACCTGATGCGCCAGTTGCGCGCCACCCTCGACCGCACCGGCCTGCCCGGCGACGCCCTGGAAGTGGAAATCACCGAGACCGTGCTGGTCAACGACATCGGGCGGGCCAAAAAAGTCCTCACCGCCATGCGCGACATGGGCGTGACCATTGCCATCGACGATTTCGGCACCGGCTATTCGTCGCTCGCCTACCTGCGGCAGCTTCCCATAAACACCCTGAAGATCGACCAGTCCTTTGTTCGCACGGTGCACGAAAGCGCCGACCAGCAGGCCATCGTCCGCGCCATCGTCGCCCTCGCGGACAGCCTGAGCCTCGCCGTGGTTGCCGAAGGGGTGGAAACGGCGGAACACGCGGCCTTCCTCGATACCCTGGGCTGCCTCTACGCCCAGGGCTACCACTTCGCCCGCCCCATGCCGGCGGATGCCTTTCGGGGGTGGTTGCAGGGGTGAGGAAGTGAGGTGAGGTGGGGGAACCACAGAGGACGCAGAGGTCGCAGAGAAGAAAGCGAGAAGTAACAGAGGGTGCGTGACCACTGCGCCGCAGGCGACAAAACCTTAATTTTGGTTTGAGGCGCTGCGCGCTGCGTTTGTACCGTACTCTCTGCGCCCTCTGTGTTCTCTGTGGTAAGTCTCTTCTCTTCTCCGCCTTACCTCCGCGCCAGCATCCATTCCCATTCGGTGCCCTGGGGGCCGTCCTTGATTTCGACGCCGGCTTCGGTCAGTTGGGCGCGCAGGGCGTCGGCCTGGGCGAAGTCCTTGGCCTTGCGGGCGTCGGTGCGGGCCTGGATGAGGCGGGCGATGTCCTCTTCGGTGATGGTCGCGTCGGCCGGGCGGATGGCCAGATCGGCCGCCGTGGTGACCAGCAGGCACAGACCGAGCAGCAGGTCGGCCAGGGCGGCGAGGCGCAGTTGTTCCTCGGCCGTCAGGGCCTTGTCGTCGAGCAGTTCGCCCAGGGCGACCAGGGCGCGCGGGGTGTGCAGGTCCTCGGCCACGGCGGCATCAAGGTCGGCGACATAGCGGAGGGCCTTGTCGGACAGGCCTTCACTTAGCGCCGCCCGGATGTAGTCGAACGGACCGCCGCTCTGGAAGCGGGCCTCATCGGCCACGCGCAGCCAGTCGGCCGGGCCGACCTCGGCCTTCAGGCGGTCGATCTTGAGCAGGATGCGGCGCAGGTGGGCGCCGGCCCCGGCCAACGCATCCCACGAGAATTCCAGGCTGGAGCGATACGACGCGGTCAGCAGGAACATGCGGTAGACCAGCGGGTGCACGCCCCGGTCGATCAGGGTTTGCAGGGTCAGGAAGTTGCCCTTGGACTTGGACATCTTCTCGTCCTCGGTCCCGCCCTCGTTGCGCAGGACCAGGAATTCGTTGTGCATCCACCAGTTGGCCCCGGTGTCGTGGGAGCAGGTGAAAGCCTGGTTCTGGGCGATTTCGTTGCAGTGGTGGACTTGGCGGTGGTCGATGCCGCCGGTATGAATGTCGAACTGGCGGCCCAGGTACTTCATCGCCATGACCGAGCATTCGAGGTGCCAGCCGGGCGCGCCGATGCCCCACGGGGTGTGCCATTCCATCAGGCGCTGCTTGTCCTTGGGGCTGAAGCGCCACACCGCGAAGTCGGTCGGATTGCGCTTGCCCTCGACGCCTGCGACGCGCTTGCCGGCCTCCTGGCCCTCGACATCAAGTAGGCCGAGCTTGCCGTAGTCGGGCACCTTGGAGGTGTCGAAATATACCCCATCCTCAAGCACATAGGTCGCGCCGTGGGTTTCCAGGTGGCGGGCGAAGTCGATCATTTCCTGGATGTGGTCGGTCGCTTTGGACCACAGCGACGGCGGCAGGATGTTGAGCCGCGACAGGTCGCTCTTGAAGGCCTGCGTATAATGCTCGGCAATGTCCCAGACGGTCTTCTGCTGGCGTTCGGCCGACAGTTCCATCTTGTCGTCGCCTTCGTCGGCGTCGGACGTCAGGTGTCCCACGTCGGTGATGTTGATGACGTGGACGACGTTGTAGCCCTTCCATGCCAGGGTGCGGCGCAGGGTGTCCACGAATACATAGGCCCGCAGGTTGCCGATGTGGGCGTAGTTGTAGACCGTCGGCCCACAGCTATAGATCCGCACCGCGCCGGGATCGATCGGGGTGAACGTGCGCAGTTCACGGCCATAGGAATTGAACAGGCGGAGCGGTGTCGGGGTCATCGGAGTCCTGTCGGTGCGGTGTGTGACGAAGGGAGGGTTATCGCACGGCCGGTGCCGAAAAAAAACCCGCCGGAGGTCCGGCGGGTAAAGTTGGGGAGGAAACGGTAAAAAGATTCAGGAGCCCGGCAGTGGCCCGGTCCTGTTGAAACTCATCAGGCTGGTGGCCTCGGCGATGTAGCTTTCGGTGCTGGCGATCCGACGGTTGATCTCGCCGCGACTGGCTTCGAGGCGCGCCTCCTCGCTTTGCAAGACGGCCAGTTGATTCGAGTCGGGCAGCGGGTCGCCGGGCGCTGGTTTGATAGTCGGCGCATGAGGCGGCATGTCCAGCCGGGCGGCCAGGGCCTTGATCTCGATGCGCACCAGTTCCAGTTCGCGGGCGCGGGTCTCAAGGCGGGCGCGCAGGCTTTCCAGTACTACGGTCTGGCGTTCCAGGCTGTTGACCAGTGTTTCCTGCACACCGAACGGGGCCATCACATGGGCGGCCACGGTGGGCGGCGCGGTAATGGCTGGCGTTTCGGCCGGATCGGGCACCCGCCCGTTGGCCGACAGCACCACCCAGCCGCCCAAAGCGGCGGTCAGCGCCCCAATCACCAGTGTTCGTCCGCCAGGCAGCAAGGGGCCTGATTGAAACGCCGAAGTCAACCTGCGCATGGCGGAGAACCCGTGGTCGGAGGAGGTGTTACAGAAGCCAATCGTCGCGAGGCGGGACTGGGGGAAACGGGATTGGGGGAAGCGAGGCTGGGGGAAGCGAGGCTGGGGGAAAGGGAGGGTTGCCAGGAGAAAACGGGCTCGAAGGGCGCGGCTCCTTCACGGACTGCTCAGGCCGGGCGCCGTTGAGCGCTGCGGCGGGGAGCATTGCGCGTCCAGCCTCTGCCGCACCGGCGAGGGAGGTCGCGTCCGTGGCGGTTCCGAACGACCCGCCGGCGGCGGGGTGTGCTTTCGGAACCGACATCGAGCCGTTCGAGGACGAGCTCGAGGAGCCTGCGAACAAAGGGTCGTAGTTCTCATTCGACGGGCGCGGCAGGGCCATCCGGTCGCCCATGCCCAGGACGTCCTGCACCCGCGCCATCGCGTCGCCTTCAAAGTACAGCCAGTCCACCTTGGCCAGCAGGTCGCGGACCTCGCCATCGTCGAGCGTCAGCCCGTCGGTGGACATCAGATCGACTCCCGACAGCGGCCCGATGAACGAGGCATCCTTTCCGCGCACGTCGGTCCCGACTTCGGCCGGGCCGGGGAAGTGAACGACCGTGGCGCAGTCGTCCAGGTCATCTTCGTCGTCGTCGATGAACAAGGGCAGGCGGGCCGCGTTGCCGCGCGCTGTGAAGGCGACCGTGGCGGTGCCGCCGGGCAGCAGCACCGGGGTCCCGATCACGGGCGAGATGGTGTAGATGCCTTCGGTTTCGGCGACCACGGCGGCATTCTGCAGGTCAAGCAGCGTCACGTCGAAAAAGTCAAAGGTCACCTGCCACTCTTCCACCGGCACATGGCCCGTGTTGGTGACGCTGATGGTGCCTTCAAATCCGTTTTTCCACTTTCGCGCGACTGAATAATCAATCTGGAGCTTGGGCTGAGGTGTGGGCTGAGAAGCCATGATGGACGCATTCCCGAGCATTGGATGGTGGATCGGTTAGGACTATCCGTTCGGTCTTTCCACATACAGGGATACTGTCTTCATGGTTAATGCCGGGTTAGCGAAATAAGAAAAACGGTGGATAAGGGGTGGATGATTACTTCATAATAGGGCGTAAGCGTGACTCTAAAGGCGTATATGGCGCGCTTATCATGCTCTTTATACTGCGTGATCATCCGTTTTGCGGGTTTTTAACCGCGTTAGCGGCTGTAAGGCGGTATGTTGTTGAGGCTTGGCGCGGCCTGCGCCTTGCGTCCTGGATGCGGTTCGGAACGTTGGCCAGCCTAAAGGGGTTGATGTTCAAGGATCATGTCAAGGAGCGATGATGCTGCGCCGAGGCTCGCCGTTTATCGGAGTGGTTGGGGTGTTGGCCCTGGCAACATTGGCTGGATGCGCCGATTTCAAGGATCGGTTGGAACACGCCGACCGCCGTTTGCAGGGCTGGTTCGGGACCGCCGCCCCGCCGCCTCGGGACCCGGCCGTGGTGGAGTCAACCGCGCCACCGCTCCCCGCTGTGCCGCCGCGCCGGCCGCGCGATCCCCTGCAACATGCTTTGGCCGATTGGGATGCCGGGCGCTTTGAACGCGCCGTTTCCCGCCTGCGCCCCCTGGCTGAGGCCGGAAATCCCGCCGCACAGTATCGCCTGGGTCTGGCCTATGCCCAGGGGCGCGGTGTTGCACGCAATCCCGTGTCGGCCCTGGCGTGGTGGCACAAGGCGGGTATCCAGGGCAATCCCGAGGCCCAGTACCAGCTTGGCGAAGCCTACTTGGAGGGCCGGGGGGTGGAGGAGGACGCCGGCCTTGCCTCCGCTTGGTTGGCCCGCGCCGCCGCACGCGAACATGCTCCGGCCACGTATCGTTTGGCCATGCTGTATCAGGCTCGGGGCGAAGCGGTGTCTGACGAGGCGCAGCGCCGGTCCGCCCTGGTGCTTCTGGAACGCGCCGCCGAGCAGGGGCATCCCCAGGCGCAGGACCGCATGGGCGAGGCCTACGCCGAGGGGCTGGGCGTCGAGCGCGATCCCCTATGGGCGGCCCGCTGGTCCGGCAAGGCGGCGCGGCAGGGTGTTGCGGCCGCCCAGACCCGCCTCGGCCACGCTTTTGCAAGTGGCGAGGGGGTGCCGCGCGATCCGCTTCAGGCCGCTGCGTGGTACAGGATAGCCGCCGCCCAGAGTCATGCTGCCGCCGCCGAGGCCCTGCAAGCCCTGGAGGCGTCCCTTGCAAAGGCCGAAGTGGACGAGGTCCAGGCACTGTCCGGGCACCTGACCCGCCAAGCGGCCGGGCGTTACGACGACGTGCCGACAGTTCTGTATGTGCAAACCGCCCTGGCCCAACAAGGCCATGATCCCGGCGCCCCGGACGGCATGATGGGACCGGGCACGCGGGGCGCCTTGATGGCGTGGCAGCGCGCCCTTGGCCTGACGCCCGACGGCGTGATCGGTCTGCGCGTCCTCAACGCCCTGCGCGGCACGGACACCATGACCCTCCAGGCTCTGCGGCCGGGCGATGTCGATGCGCAGCAGCAGGCGGACACGGCAACCCAGTAGCCCGTCCCGGCTACGTCGTCGGAGTTTCCTTGCCCTGCGTGATGGCGCGGGACAGCAGGATGGTGGGGATGAGGCCGACCAGCACGATGAACAGGGCGCCCAAGGCGGCGCGCTCGATTTGTTCGTCTTTGGCGAACTGGTAGACGTGGGTGGCCAGGGTGTCGAAGTTGAAGGGCCGCAGAAGCAGCGTTGCCGGCAGTTCCTTCATGCTGTCCACGAACACCAGGATGGCGGCGGTCAGCAGGCTGCCCCGCAGGATGGGGATGTGGACGTGGCGCAGGACCCCGATCGGTGAGCGGCCCAGGGTGCGGGCGGCGTCGTCCAGGGTGGGCTTCACGCGGGTAAGACCAGCCTCCATGGTGCCATAGGACAGGGCCAGGAAGCGCACCACGTAGGCGTACAGCAGGATGAACATGGTCCCTGACAACAACAGCCCTGTGGAAATGCCGAAGGTGCTGCGCATCCAGGCGTCCAGCGCGTTGTCGAACATCCCGAACGGGTAGAGGATGCCGACCGCCAGCACCGCGCCGGGCACCGCATAGCCCAGCGACACCATGCGCAGGCAGGCGGTCAGCACGGGGCCCCGGCCCAGCCGCGCCGCGTAGGCCAGGAACAGGCCCAGGCTGACGGCGGCCAGCGCGGCACTTCCCGACAGCACCAGACTGTTGCGGGCGTAGGTCGCAAAGCCGGCGTTCCACGACGCTTCGAAATTGGCCACGGCATAGAAGGCCAGTTGCGTGGCCGGGATCAGGAAGCCCAAGGCGAAGGGCAGGGCGCAGGCCACCGCGGCCCCCCAGGCGTGCCAACCGCGCAACCGGATGCGCACCAGCGGCGTGTTGCGGGTGCCGGTGTTGTGGTAGCTCTTGCGCCGCCGCGCCGCACGCTCGACCAGGATGATTGCGATCACGAAGATCAGCAGGACCACGGCCACCTGTGCGCCGCCGCCCAGGTTGCGCATGTGCAGCCACACATTGAAGATGCCCGCCGTCAGGGTGCGGACCGCGAAGTAGTCCACCGTGCCGAAGTCGTTCAGCGCCTCCATCAGGGCCAGGGTCAGCCCGACCACGATGGACGGCCGGGCCAGTGGCAGTCCCACCCGCATGAAGCTCTGCCACGGCGTGCAGCCCAGGGTGCGGGCGGCCTCCAGAACGGCCACGGACTGTTCCAGGAACGCCGCGCGCGACAACAGATAGACGTAGGGATAGAGCACCAAAATCATCATCGACGTCGCACCGCCCAGGGTGCGGATGTCGGGGAACCAGTAGTCGTGCGGCGTGGTCCAGCCGAAGATATCGCGCAGCATCGCCTGGACCGGCCCGGCGAATTCCAGCAGGTCGGTGTAGATGTAGGCGATCACATAGGCCGGCATGGCCAGCGGGATGAGCAGCGCCCACTCGAACACCTTGCGGCCGGGGAAGTTGCAGGTCGTCACCAGCCACGCCGTGCCGGTGCCGATCACGAAGGTTCCCGCGCACACCCCGGCCATCAGCAGGACGGTGGTGCGGATGTAGCCGGGCAGGACGGTGTCGATAAGGTGGGGCCAGATGTTTTCGGTCGGGAACAGGGCCAGGGCGATCACCGCGACCACCGGCATCAGGATGACGGCGGTCATCAGCAAACTGCCGATGGTCCACAGGTCCAGGCGCGCCGTGCCGCGCCGCATGGGCGCGTCCTCAGCGGCGTTCAAGGCGTGATCGAGCGCCCCTGCCTCGTTGGCGGGGGCGCGTGCCGGTTCCTGCTGCCTGCGCGGCCAGTGTGCCATCGTCCGGTCCCAAGTCCACAACCTGATAACGGTTATCATGAAAAGCCGAGGGCGGCACCCCCTCAAAGAGTGCCGCCCCGACTGTTTTTCAGGACACTGTTTTTCATGCCTGCGCGGAGTGCCCGAGATTACGGCCCGTCGTTGAAGGCCACCTCGTTCACCAGGCGCAGGGCAGCGGACTTGTGTTTGGCGACGGCTTCGAGGGATGCGGCGTCAAACTTCGGCTCGCCCCAGGACTTGACCAGTTCGGCCCGCTCGACGCCCGGCTTGACCGGGTATTCGGTGTTGCCCTTGGCGTACATTTCCTGGGCCTTGTTGCTGGTCAGGAACTCCAGCAGTTTGACGGCCTCGGCCCGGTTCGGGGCGTGCTTGGTGACCACGGCACCGGACACATTGATGTGGGCGCCGTGGCTGTCCTGGTCGGGGAAGACCAGCTTGACGGCCTCGGCCCACGGGCGCTGTTCGGGGTTGTCCATCATCGCGCCGACATAGTAGGTGTTGATGATGGCGATGTCACATTCGCCCTCGAACACGGCCTTGGCCTGCGCGCGGTCGTTGCCCTGCGGCTTGCGGGCGAGGTTCGCCTTGACGCCCTGGAGCCATTCCTTGGCCTTGGCCTCGCCTTCATGGGCGATGACCGAGGCGATCAGGCCGAGGTTGTAATCATTGTCGCCCGGACGGATGCAGATGCGGCCCTTCCACTCGGGGTTGGCCAGATCCAGGTAGGAGGTCAGCTTGGAGGCATCGACGCGCTCCTTGTGGACGGCCAGCGGGCGGGCGCGGAAGGTCTGCCCGAACCAGTGGCCTTCGGAGCCGCGGAACTCGGCCGGAATGTTGGCGGTCAGGGTGTCCGACGATACGGCCTGGGTCAGGCCCTCGTCCTTCATGTTCACCAGGCGGCCCACGTCAACGGTCATCACCACGTCGGCGGGGCTGTTGCGACCCTCGGCCTTCAGGCGCTCCTCAATGCCGGACTTGGCATAGACCACGTTCACCTTGGTGCCGGTTTCGGCCGTGAAGGCCTCCAGCAGGGGGTCGATCAGGAACGGCTGGCGGTCGGTGTAGACGTTGACCTCGCCCTGTCCTTGCACGGCGCCTTGCGCCTGCGCGACAGCCGACCCGACTGCGAGCGTGGCGCAAGTGGCGGCGGCGATGCCCAGTGTACGGAAATGGGGGACCATGGTTGAAGCTCCTGACAAGGCTATGAACTCCCCGACGGTGGGTCGAGACTGCAAATAGTTCTCATTCACCGTTACCTATATTTCCATCCTGGTGCAACCCCTTTTTGCTCGGGCGGTATATTTTTTTTGTGGAAATAGGATCGGGGGGGCTGTCGCTCGTCAATCAGTGGCTTCGGTCCATACCTTCTCCATGCGTTCCGCGCTTTCCTCAAAGGTTTGCTGGGCCACCGGCATGGACGCCTCATCGGCCCGGACAACGGCGGAATGCGCCTCGCGCAGGTCGGCCCAGGCGTTTTGGACCGGCTCGGACTGCTCCACCACGTCGGGCTTTTCGGCCAGCCGCTCTTGCCAGGTGACCAGGAGTTCGTTGGCTTGATTGCGTTCCTCGGCCAATTGCGGCTGGGTCATGGCTTCCTCTTGCTGCTGGCCCTCTTGCAACTGGTCTTGTTGTTGTTGTACGGCCTGCGTACGGTTGAGGTCCTCTTCCTTGAGGTTCTCCACATCCGGCGCGGGTTGCTCGACCTGTTCCTGGGTCGGGGCGGGGGAGGGCTGTGCTTGCGTGGCGGAGGGGTCTTGCTGCGCGTGTCCAGGACCGGCAGCACCAAGAACCACCCCAAGAGCAATTGGCGCCACGCAAAGAGCGATATATCGTGTCATGGGTGCAACTCCCGTTTCGTTTGCATCGAACGAAACGCCATGTCCGCTTGCGCCGTTGCCGGGCCCGTCCCGTTGCGGGGTCAGTCCCGGTCCCCGTCAATATTGGTCTTGCCGCGGCGGCGCTTGGTGATGGTCATCCGCTCGATCCAGCCCAGCACGATCAGCGCCAGCAACCCGAAGCCGGCGCATAGCAGCGCGATGCGGACATTGCCGATCCCGGCCGAGAGCCCGATGGCGCCGGCCACCCACACCGAGGCGCCGGTGGTCACGCCGGTCACGGTGCCGCTCGACTGGATGATGACCCCGGCGCCGAGGAACGCAACGCCAGTTACCACCGCCTCAATCACGCGGATGGGGTCGCTGCGGGCGTCGGGGTGGAGTTCTGTTGTCTCAAGGAACAGTTCGAGGGACAGCAGCGCAAAGGCGCACGCGGCTACGGCAACCAGGATGTGGGTGCGGAGGCCCGCAGGCTTGTTGCGCCATTCCCGGTTGACGCCCAGCAGCGCGGCCAGAAAGGCCGCCACAGTGAAGCGGTACACCAGATCGCCAAATCCGATGTGGCTGCTCAGGCTGTCGGCGATGATCTCCATGATGTACATCAACGGAGGGCAAACAGGCAGCGTTGCAGGCGCCGCGCCCGGCATGGTCGGCGCAAACGCATGCAGCGTCCTTCAGAATTTCAGCTTGGGCTGGATCTTGTTCTCCGCCTCCACTTGCGCTTCCTGGGGGGTGGCAGCGGTGTCGAGGTGCAGCAGTACTGCCGTCATGTCATCGGCCGTCCAGGCGATGGTCTCCAGCGCGGTCGGCGGGGTTCCGGCCGCGACGCGGCCCAGGTCCTGGCGATCCGCATGCAGGCGCTTGCCGTAGCCGACCAGGATCCGCTGGCCGTTGCCGGGGAAGTAGCGGGTTTCCTTGACAAAGTGTGACCAGCCGTAGCGTTCCTTGAAGGCATTTTCGGCGACCTCAAGGGCGGCGCCGGGCAGAACCTGGCGCAGCGTCACGCTCGACACCGTGCCGCCGTCCAGACGCACCCGCAGGCAATAGGCGCCTTCCTGTCCAGGGGCGGGTGGGGCCGTCAGGGGGCCGTCGCAGGCCCCGCGCCGAGCCAGGATCTCGCCTTTGGTGTCATCACGGTGGACCTCTTCGGGCTTGAACTCCTGGGCAATGGCCTCCAGGGCGACAGCTTCGGGCGCCCCTCCGGCGATGCCCAGGATATCGTAATCCGCAGCCGTGGCGGTGTGGTCCCTCTCCAGGCCAAACCCGTACTCCGCCATGGGGAAGCGCACGATGGTCGGCTTGAGGTCGCTGATCTGGCCAAAGATGGCCCGCAGCCCGTCCGGCTCCATCAAAACGCCGGCGTTACGGGCATTGCGCAAAAGGTCGGGCACGTCGCGCAGGGAGGTTTCCTGGGGCGTGCCAGCCTTCTCGACCGTGGCATAGTCCGGCGCCGTGCCCAGTTTGAGCTTCCAGTTGAGGTGCGCCGACCGGGTGTGCGACGTGGTGGTGTAGACGGTTTCCATCGCGCCGTTGTCGCCGGCCGGTCGCAGCAGGACCACCTTCGCGTCTTCGGGCAGTTGCTTCTTCAGTGCGGCGGCGAGATTGGCCTCCAGGGGCTTGGGTTCGGGCGGGAAGTCCTCGACCACCAGATCGAGATCGGCGACGTCGGGAAAGACCGAGCGGCTGAACACCCCGACATTGACCACCAGCGCCGCGCCGTCCTCGGAGCGGAGCTTGTCGGCCATGTCCTTGGAAACCAGCCCGATGCCCTCGACCGGCATGTCGAGGGCCTTGTTACGCACCGTGTGGGTGTATCCGATCCCCGCCGAGCCGCCGGTATGATAGGCCTTCAGAATGCTCTCTGTGCCGGTGCGGCGGATGAGAACGGTTCCCTTGTGCCCGTCGAGCAGGGCGGCACGCTTGGCCTCCAGGGTCTCCTCGGCCGCGCGTTTGGCGGCGGCCTCGGCGGCCTCGGCCTGTTCCTTCTGCCGGGCGGCGCTGACAACGGCCTGACCGCTGGTGAAGGCCGAGGCGGGCACCGTGGCGATGATGCTGCCATCCTTGCCCATCACTTTGACGTCGCGCAGGCGGGTGACGATCATGCTGCCGCCGTTGGCCGGCGATGCCTGGGCATGGTCGATATCCAGGGTGATGATGCCGGTCAGGCTGTCGCGGCTGGCGACGATTTTCTCGGCCTGGGCGGCGGGCATGGGCAGGCGTGGCGTGTCGAGCACGCGGTCCAACGCGAGAATGCGGCGGGGCCGGTCGTCCCTCACCGACCACACGGTCTGGCGCCACATCTTGCCGATCTGGCCCTGGCCGAGGGGGGTGGGCTTGACGCCGTTGTCGCCGATGGTGTCGGTGTCGCCAATGGACCCCAGCCTATAAAAGATGTGCCCATTCATGCCCGGCGGGACATAGGCGACCCGCGAACTGGGACGGTTGCCGGCCTCGGCCTGCGGAGCGACGGTCGTGATGCGGCTCAACGCCCGCATGGACCATTCCTTACCCTTATCGCGGTCCGACTCAGATTCGGGCGGGAAGAAAAGCTCCCCGCTGGCGTGGTCGTAGCGCGGTTCGGGAAGGCGTTCGCGGATATAGACGGTGCGCGGCGCGCGGGCGGCGGCGGCTTCGATGGAGGCACGGTAGATATCCAGGACGTCGCGGGCGGCAAACTCCGGTTCGCGGCCTTCGATGCGCTCGCGGGGGAAGACGTGCACCGCGACGCAGTGGTCGGGCACCAAGCCAAAGCGGGTGTGGTCGTTCAGGAACTGCCAGTCCATCGGGACGCCGACCAGCGCGTCGAGCAACGGCCCGTTGGCCAGGGCGGGCGCATCGCGGCGGGCGCGGTCCCACTCGAACACGGTCATCTTGCCGCCGTAGCAGCGCCCGGAACTGATGCCACCCCTAGTGTCCGTGGCGGGCCAGTTGCGCTGTTCGGTCTGGACCAGCCGGGCGGCGCCCTCCAGCAGGGCCTTGTCCGACATCCACCCCTTGATGTCGCGCACCTCATAGAGGCTGGCGAGGTGCATGGACAGGTGCGCCATGGGCGGCAGGGTCGGGCGTGGGGTCTGCTCGGTGTCGACCTCGAAGGTATGCAGGGGCTTGCTGAGAAGCTCGTCCTCGTAGAGGGACAGGCCGCGCAGATCGACCGTGACGTCTGTATTGCGGCGCCCGCCCATGGGGCCGCCGGTCAGGGCGACGTGATAGGCAATGTAGATCTTGCCATCGGGAATGCGGTCGATCAACGCCTGCGCGGCGGCCGGGGCAATGGGGAAGCTGTCGGGCATGAAGCCGGATTTCTCGACGGTCGGACCGATGCCCGACCCGCCGCCGGAGGGGTCGCTCAGGCCGTAGCGGCCCGTGCCGCTGTCGTAGGAGCGCAGCCGGATATCCTCCACATGCAGGAGTTCAAACGGCGCCTTGGGAAAGGCGGCGTCGGCATAGCGGCGGATCAACTCGCGGTGCAGGTCCGCGCGCTCGAACTGGTTGTTGCCAAAGGAGTTGTGGAACGTTCCTCGGGCCATGCGGGCCTCGGGATGGAAATGGGCATAGGTGTCGGCGTCGGCATGCGTGTTGATGAAGTCCTCGGCATAGGTCAGGCCCTCCAGCAACTTGGGCTGATCGGCAAGCCGCATCAGGCTAACGATCCTGTCGACCTCGGTTTCGACCTCCGGGGCGTGCCCGTGCAACCGCTTCAGCGTGCCGGGGGAGAGCGGACCCCGGCCACGGACGGGCGCGCCTGTCACCGGCAGGCCGTGCAGCGCCATGAAGCGGATCGGCTTCAGGCCCTCCGGCAGGGCCAGTTCCAGTATCGCCTCTCCCCCTGGGCCGGTAATGGCGCGCATCCCGTTGGCCCCGCTGCCGCCTTGACCGGAGGTCTGCGCGGCGGCCACCGCCTTGCCGCCTTCGCTGAACAGGCCGAAGGAATACAGTTCGTCGCGCAGATCCGGGTCGGCGTAAACGGCAGCCGACTGGACGGCGAACGTGGTGTCGAGGCGTTTGCCAAAGCGGCTGTCGGAAAACGGCGTCAACGTGCCCTTCAGGGCAAGGTAGGCCCGACGTTCCGGCACGCGGGCGAGGAAGGCACCGCCCTCGGTGCGCGGCACCGGAATGGCGGTCGGACGGGCGAAGTCGTCGCCGATGTTCAGGCCGTAGGCGGGCGGCACGGTGGCGATAATGATGTCGCCACGCCTGACGTCCAGCGGGAACGACTCCCGCTCTCCGTCATAGGCCCCGATGTCCATTTCCACGATATGCAGCAGAGGCGGTGGAGGGGTCGGGGCTAGGGCGACGAGGCGGTCGCGGAATTCACTCACGAAGCGACGGTACGTGGCTTCACGCTCAAACTCGTTGCTGCCGATCCAGCCGACGAACGGGATCTTGGACCCGCCGCACGAGCGATATGGGCAATCGGCGAGGAACCGCGCCTGTTCCTCCTCGGTCAGAAAGCGCACCGCGTAATTTCGGGCAACCAACTGGTCGTCGAGGATGGTGGGGCGGGCGGCCAGGATGAGAAGGTCGAGGAAGCGCGACAATTCCACATGCGAGCGGGAGCGGCGCGGACCCAGCATTGCCGTCTCGCCCGTGCGGTGGCTGCCGAACAGCAGCGGGTAGCCGGTCAGAAGGTGGCCGTCCTGGTGCACGGCCTCGACGGGAACGATGCCGGGGCCAGCCTGCGGCGGTGGGCTGGCGTTCGATGCCGCGTCTTGTGCGGGAGTTTCTTGCAGCAGGGCGACCAGGTCGTCGGTGACGGCGCCACTGGCGGGCAGTCGGTTGTCGTGCTGGAACGCCTCAATGGCGCGGGCGGTGCGCGGACCCATTAGCCCGTCGGCGGGACCGGCATCATAGCCCAGGCGGTTGAGGCGGTCCTGGACAGCGCGGACGTCGGCCCGTGTCGGCCCGGTCGGAGCCTGCCTGTCGGGCGCGGCCGATGGTGGGGGGTGCCGGACCTGCTGTTGGGGGACCTGCTGCCGGGGGTATTGTTGTTGCGGGTATTGGGGCTGGGGGAGCGCCTGTTCGCGCTGCCGTCTTAGCTCTTCCTCCTGGCGTTGCTGCTGTTCCAGGTGCCCCTGATACAGCTTGTTGCCGAAGTCGAACAGGCGGTTGACGTCGAACTGCGCGGTGGCGCCTGTGGCACCAAGGCTGGTGGCGGCGATCAGGATGGTGGCCGTAATGAAGGCGCGACGAACGCGCGGGCGGTTTCCCATGGTGCGTCTCCCCACGTCGAGACAGGCGAACTGGTTGTGGAAACCAAAGAATGGGCGCCGGGGTCCGGGCGATAACGGATCCCGGCCGCCGCAAACGGATTACGGGGCGGCTGCGGCCTCCATCGTGCACTGGGTCTAGCGAAGCGGCCCGTCAGTGGTCCTGCTGTCACTGCCCGAAATATTATTTGGAACGACGTTCAGCAAGGATACGTTCACCTTAATATTGTCATGAGAGTAATCAATAAATCCTAGCTTCCTAAACCTGTTCATAAATTGACTCACGCGCGACCGTGTGGTGCCAATCATGTCGGCAAGCATTTCTTGGCTGACGTTGGTTATAGTATGCTGCCGCTCAGAACCATCACACAAGTTTGCAAGCAGCATAAGGGTTCGAGCCAAGCGTTTTTCGCTTGGATTCAAGAGGTGGTCGACAAGGTCTTCTTCAAGCCGTGTCGTGCGGGCGAGCAGATAGGATATAAACATGACCGACAGCGCGGGTTCGTCCCGAATGGCACGGGCAATCACAGCCTTGTCCACGGCCATGATCTGGCAATCGGTCATTGCCGTGGCCGTGGATAGGCGGTGAGGCTGCACCGTCAAGCATCCCTCTCCGAAGAATGCTTTTGGTCCAAGGACAGCAATAACGGCTTCTTTTCCAAACTCTGAGACGACCGTTATTTTTACCTGTCCACTGTGGATGTAGAAAACGGTGTCGGCTTGGTCACCCTGCAGGAACACCACATCCTGCTTTACATGCGAGTGTACCGTTCGTCCGTTCCCGACTTCCTCAAGAAATTTTATCGGATCAAATGTCCTGGTGAATTTTGCTTCTATGTTCATCGGCAGCCTACCTGCGCCAGCGGCTGGACCAGCCGCCGCCACCCCGCACCAGCCGGATGATCAGCAGCAGCAGGACCGCGCCAACCGTGGCGTTGATGATCGCGTTGATGATGCCTGCTCCCAGCATGATGCCGAGCTGAGGCAGAAGCCAACTTCCGATAAACGCGCCGAGCACGCCGATGACGAGGTTCCCGATCAGGCCAAAGCCGGTCCCCGAGACGATTATACCGGCAAGCCACCCTGCAACTAAACCGATAAATAGGATGATAAGAAGGCTCTCGCCAGACATCTGCATACAAAAAATCCCCTTAAAGGCCAATACGAGTTGTTCTAGGAAATAAATGTGAGGCGGCGCATTCTAGATGCCAAGCCTACGGTATCACATTTATTTCATTTTCGATGCTTTGCATGCGGTGCATGCTAAAGAGGAATCGCGCGTCTTGTGATGTCGGCTCTTTTGACACCGCCCACCGCAAAGCGCCGTCGCCGACCGCGCTGGTCTGCGACGACGCACGCACGATATCGGTTTGTTCCGCCAGTTTTCGGTTTTACAGGGGGAGGGCGAACGTAATCATCGCCTGATGGGATTTGTTGTCATCGGTGCGCCAATTGTAGTCATAGGCGCCCGAGACTGACCAGGAACCGACATTGGTGAGCGTCAGGCCGGTGCCCACGTTATAGCTGTTGCGGTCGGCCTCACGGCCCACGGTGGTGAAGCTTGGGCCACCGGCGGTGAATGCGGTGGTCTTCTCCATCGACACGTCGCCAAAGGAATGCAGCCAGTTGGCATGGACTTCGGGGCGCAGGAACTGAGTGTCCGACACGGCGATGCTTCGGGCGATTTTTGCCCCCAACCCGGATTCGACAAAGTCGTACTTCTGCGATCCCACGTTGAGGGTGGTCGCGGCGTTGCCCGTCTCGGTGTAACCGTCCACCCGCATGTGGGTATACTGCAGCGTGGCGGCTGGCGTGATGATGGTCGCGCCATCGCCGACACGGAAGTTGCGCCCGGCAGTCGCAAACGCGGTGGCCTGCGTGCCGCTGTAGTCGGCATCGGCCTGCCCGGTAAATCCAGGCAAACGCACGGTGCGTGATGCCGAATAATTATCCAGGCCATATGATACCGCGCCGTTCACGAACCAGGACCCCGGAGCATACCCGAGGTAAGCGACGGCCTGATACGAATCGACGTCAGTTTTGCCGTTGTAAATGTTGCCGGTCAGGGCCGACTCAGCAAATCTGAGGCCGGCACCGGCACGCAGGCTGTCGGAATTGGGGAGCGGCGCTTCAAAGGCGGCCATGAGGCCACGGGTATTGGCGTCAAACCCTTCATACCCATTCACGTTGCCCTGCTTGGTCGTGGACCCAATGGCCGACGCCCAAATATGGGGGCGCATATCATTGGCTTCGCAGGCCGAGGCGTTCTCCTGGAGGCGGGCTTTGTCCGTGTCATTGGGCTGGCTGTCGCGTCCACAGGTCTGGCTTTGGGCAAGATGGGAAGCCCACTGATTATGGAACAACTGGGTGGTGTCATGCGCCACCCGCGGCGCCGCCATGGTCGTTGCGGAAGGGGCTAACTGCACAAGGGCATCGGCCACCGCGGCCGGCGTCGGCAACAGGGTAACCGCAGTCAGCAACGGTACCGTCGCCTCAATGACCGGCAGAGCATCCACCACCGGGGCAAGGACCGGAGCAATCGGGTTGACCACCGGCGCCGGAGCGGTCGGATCCACGACCACGGGAGGGGCAATAATCACAGCCAGCGGGACCTGGGTTGTCGTGATGTTGACGTCACCGGCAACGGTGGGTTGGGTCGCAAACGTGTAGCGCAAGCTGTTGCTGGTCGTATCGACAAGAACGGTGCTTCCGTCCGTGCCGCTGGTCGCATCGACAATGTTGAAGACGGTGCCGACATCAATCGGCCCGGTCACGTTCACGTTGACCTGCAGGGCATCGCCAATGGTCGAGGCGCCGACCGGCACGATCTTGCCGTAAACCAGATTGCTGGCGATGGTCGTATTGATCACGCCTGCAACAGGAGTGTTAAGGGCCCCTGCGACATTCAAGGTGTTGGTGCCCAGGGTATAGGTTGCGGCATTGGCCTGGCCGGTGATCAGCGCATTGCCGCCCACAACCCTGATCTCTTTCAGGCCACTCGCCGCGCCGACGGCGCCATCCAGAATGCTGCCGCCGTTGAGGGTCAACGTCCCGGTGCGGGCTCCGGCCGTGTTGGTGATGGCGGCTCTGACGGTTTGGCCGCTGGCAACGTTGATGAATCCATCGCCGGCGAAATTCATCGCGCCGCCGGTATTGCTCGTGAAGCCGCCGTTAAAGTTGACGTTTCCAGTGCCTAAAACATCAAAGGTTGTTGAAAAGACGGGGCCATTGAAAGTGACCGTTTGGCCAACCGCCCCTGCCGTGATGTTGAGGAATGTCGAGCCAACTTGTCCAACAAATCCTGTGACGGTGGAGGAATTGTTGAACACGACGTTTGCCGTGTTTGCAGCACTGGTCGTGATGCCACCGCCTGCATCGTTGCTCGTGTTAATATTCTGGTTGCCGACATTCAGGGCGCCGGGACCTTGGGTATCAACACCGCTTAATTCCCCCGTCGCGCCAACCACGCCCGGAAGAACAACAACTTCGCGAGCCAAGGCCAAAGGCGCCGCAGTGACCATGGACGCGGTCAGCATCGGAATGAATAGGAGTTTCTTCATCGGGGGCTCTCAGGTTGTGTACGCGATGTACGGGCGGTGGTGATCACAGCCAAGTGGGTGCCCGAACTGCTCGGTCATCCATGCGCGCGACAAGTTTGAGCGTGAAAGTTATTTCGATTTCGCAGGCGGGTCTGAGCAAAATTGAACACAGGCCATTTTTACTCGCCTCGATGAAGACAGGCTGGCCTCCGGCCTTGTAATAAGGCTTTGGACGCGGAAAATGTGGCAGCAAAATGGCGCCCACAGCTACTCGGATACTTGAATTAAAGAATCTACGCCTCAGGGTTGACGTGGCTCCAGGCCATAAGAAGACCCGAATGCAGAACTCAGAAAGCCCGTGTCCGGTAGTGTGGTTCGCCGCTGGTCAGGCCGCCTCCGAACAGGTCCAGGGTGCCTTGCGCGCTGTAGGGTGTGGTGCTGTCGCTACGACCTTGCCGGTAGATCTCGCCGCTGATGGCGTAGTCCAGGCCATCCGCGGCGCCCAGGCCGAACAGGTGGGCGACCACCGCCCGTGACACCGGACGCGCCTGGACGGTCAGTTCCTCGTCGGCGTTCGGGGCGATGGACAGGGTGTGGTTGCGCACGCCCGACGCCAGCAGTGTGCCGCCCAGGCTGAGGTTCAGCGTCACGCCGTTGACCGCCATGCGCTGCCCGGTCGGGTTGGACAGCCGCAGGTCGGCCAGGAAGCGCGGTTCCATGAGGCCCCCGATGGCGGGACGCAGTCCGGTCAGCCGGACTTCCGGCCCCGTGCCGGCCGTGGGGGCACAGGCCGGCACCGCCAGAAGGGCCAAGAGGGGGAGGGCGACAACCAACCTTGTATTGCGCCAGCGCCCGGTTCTGGTATGTCTTTGATTGACCAAGTGACCACCCTCCAGGTCCATCCCCCCACGGTTCTACTGGGAGACGTTTTCATGCAGCGCAAGGTTCTTGTCGCCCAAGGCGGCGGCCCCACCGCAGTGATCAACCAATCGATGGTGGGGGCGGTTCTCGAGTCCCGCAAGTTCCGCAACGTGGAAAAAGTCTACGGCGGCTTCCACGGCGTGCGCGGCATCGTCGACGAGGAGTTCCTGGACCTCACCCAGGAAACCACCCACAACCTTGAACTGGTGGCGGAAACCCCGTCGTCGGCCCTGGGGTCCACGCGCGACAAGCCGGACCTGAAATATTGCCAGGAAATCTTCAAGGTCCTACGCGCCCACGAGATTGGCTGCTTCTTCTATATCGGCGGCAACGACAGCTCCGACACCGTGCGCATCGTGTCCGAGGAAGCCCGCAAGGCGGCCTATGACCTGCGCTGCATCCATATCCCCAAGACCATCGACAACGACCTGACGGTCAACGACCACACGCCGGGCTTCCCGTCGGCCGCCCGCTTTGTGGCGCAGGCCTTTATGGGCGTGAACCTCGACAACTGGGCGCTGCCTGGGGTCTACATCGGGGTGGTGATGGGGCGGCACGCCGGATTTTTGACGGCGGCCTCGGCGCTCGGCAAGAAGTTCCCGGACGACGGCCCGCACCTGATCTACGTGCCCGAACGCGCCTTCGACATGGACAGCTTCCTGGGTGACGTCAAAGCCACCATGGAACGCTACGGCCGCTGCGTCATCGCGGTGTCCGAGGGGGTCGCCGACGCCCAGGGCGTGCCGATCGCCACCAAGCTCGCCGAGCAGGTCGAGCGCGACAGCCACGGCAACGTCCACCTCGGCGGCAGCGCCCTGGCCGACCTGCTGGCCAACGAGATCAAGACCAAGCTCGGCATGACCCGTGTGCGGGCCGACACGTTTGGCTATCTTCAGCGCAGCTTCGTCGGCTGCGTGTCCGACGTCGATCAGCGCGAGGCCCGCGAGGTCGGCGAAAAGGCCGTGCAGTATGCCATGTGGGGCGATGTGGACGGTTCGGTGACCATCCACCGCACCGGCTTCTATTCGGTCGATTACCACTTGACCCCGCTGGTCGAAGTGGCCGGCAAGACCCGCCACATGCCCGACGAGTTCATTGCCGCCAACGGCACGGACGTCACCGACGCCTTCCGCCTGTATCTCCGCCCGTTGCTCGGCAAGGGAATGCCTGACGCCTACCGCCTGCGCCAGAACCGTGTTCCCAAGATCCTGGCGCCGTAGGTTTGTATAAGGGGAGGGGGGAGTGGGCAGTCCTGGCCCGCTCCCCGCCCTGTGGGGTTGGCGAGACTACCGCAAACTGAGATGGACTTGGCACGGGGGGCACCTTGATCGCGCTTATCCTGAATATCATCTGGGTCGTTCTCGGCGGGTTCATCATGTTCCTGGCGTGGTTGCTGGCGGCATTCGTGATGGTCATTACGATCATCGGCATCCCGTGGGCGCGGTCGGCGTTCAACATCGCGCTGTATTCCCTGTGGCCGTTCGGGCGGGAGGCTGTGGACAGGTCCCTGCTGACCGGGCAGGAGGACCTCGGGACCTCGCCGCTGGGAATGCTCGGCAACGTCATTTGGTTCGTACTCGCCGGGTGGTGGCTGGCGCTGGGCCATGTCATGGCGGCCATCGCCACGGCGTTGACCATCATCGGCATCCCGCTGGCCTGGGCGCACCTCAAGCTGGCCGGGGCGTCACTGTTCCCCATTGGCAAGACCATCGTGGACAAGGACGTGGCGGCCGAACTGCGTCGCCGTCAGGCCGCTGCGGTGGTGGACCGTCTCGGGCGTTAGTGTCCAGCGACACCTGCCGGACAGTCATGCTGTTCGGGGGCCGACAATCGGTGTTAGGGTAGTCGCCCCGGAGTCCTGATCGACGGAAGCGATGCGTGCACTCCCCACCCTGCGGCAGTTGCGATACTTGGTGACAGTGGCCGAGACCCTGCACTTCGGGCAGGCGGCCGAGCAGTGCCATGTCACACAGTCCACCCTGTCGGCCGGCATCGCGGATCTGGAAGCGCTGCTGGGCGTCGTCCTGCTGGAGCGCAAGAGCCGGCGCAAGGTGCTGTTGACGCCGCTCGGCGAAGATCTTGTGCGCCGCGCCCGCTCCATCCTGGCCGATGCCGAGGCCCTGGCCGACGCCGCCCAGGCCGGGACCCATCCGTTGGCCGGGGATCTGCGCCTGGGGGTGATTCCGACCATCGGCCCCTATGCCCTGCCGCGCGCCCTGCCGGCGGTGCGGCGCGCCTACCCGGACCTGCGGCTGTACCTGCGCGAGGAACAGACGGCGCGCATCCTCGACGACCTCGCCGCCGGGCGCCTGGACTGCGGCGTGCTGGCCTTGCCGTTCGAGATTGGCGACCTGGAGATCATGCCCCTGTGGCAGGAGGATGTGGTGGTCGCCTTGCCCACCACCCACCCACTGGCCAAAGGCTCCGCCCGTCTGACCAACGACGACCTGTCCAAGGTCGAACTGCTGTTGCTGGAGGACGGCCACTGCCTGCGCGGCCACGCCCTTCAAGCCTGCCGCCTGGACGGGCGCGAGGACAATGAGGCGTTCCAGGCCACCAGTCTCAATACCCTGGTGCAGATGGTCGCCAATGGTCTCGGCGTCACGCTGCTGCCGCGCTCGGCCGTGCCGGTCGAGGTGGCGGCGGGTCTCGGTGTGGCCGTGCGTGAGGTCGAGGGGGCCGACGCCGCCCGTACCGCCGCCCTGGTATGGCGCCCAGGCTCGCCACGGGCGCGCGACTTTCGGCTGCTCGGCGAGGTGTTGCGGAGTGCGGCTCCGGTGGGCACGGTTACAGTCTGAATTTGCGGAGGGGGGTATTGATTTTGAGGAAGACCTGGGCGCTGCTCAGGCCCGCCAAGGGCCATTGGCCCTTGGAACCCGTGAGGGAGGTTGCGCTTTTTTTGCGCCGCAGGCAGACAATCCTCGAAATCTGCTGCGCTGGGCGCGGCTTTTCGTTCCTATTACTGAGGTCCAGGAGACAAGTCTCCTGGCGGGTCCGGGCAGAGCCCGGCTTCACTTTGGCGCCAACAAGGGGACCACGCCCATGATAACGCTCTACACGGCGGGCACGCCGAACGGCCGCAAGGTGTCCATCCTGCTTGAGGAACTCGGGCTGCCGTACACCGTCAAGACTATCGACATCGGCAAGGGTGATCAGTTTACGCCCGAGTATCTGGCGATCAACCCCAACAACAAGATCCCCGCCATCGTCGATACCGACGGTCCAGGCGGCGCTCCGATCACCCTGTTTGAGTCCGGGGCCATCCTGATCTATCTGGCCGACAAGGCGGTCAGCCCGTTGCTGCCGGCCGAACCCCGTGCCCGTTACGCCGCGCTGCAATGGCTGATGTTCCAGATGGGCGGCGTTGGGCCGATGTTCGGTCAGTGCCACCACTTCCGCCGTTTCGCGCCCGAGCAGATCCCTTATGCCATCGAGCGCTACACCACGGAAACCGCCCGCCTGTACAAGGTCATGGACGGGCAATTAGCGGACAACGAATTCCTGGCCGGCGACACCTATTCCATCGCTGACATCGCCACCTTCCCGTGGGTTGACCGTCACGAGTGGCAGGACGTGGATCTCGATACTTATCCCAACGTGGCGCGCTGGTACGACGCCCTGGCCGAGCGTCCCGCCGTGGCGCGTGGCATGGCCATCCCCCGGCCGGAGTAGGGCTGTGGCACACCTCCAGAACGCCAGCGTCCAGCGGGTGCGCCACGCCCTGCGCGACCTGGGCAGCGCGGCCGAAGTCATCGAACTGTCCGACAGCGCCCGCACCGCCCAGGATGCCGCGACGGCGCTCGGCACAGACCTGGGCAGCATCGTGAAATCGCTGGTGTTCGTGGTGAGCGGGCAGCCGGTCATGGCCCTGGTGGCCGGCGACCGGCAGTGCGACGCCAAAGCCCTGGCCGGCGCCCTCGGCCTGGAGGGTAAGGTCAAGCGCGCCGACGCTGACATCGTGCGGGCGGCCACCGGCTTTGCCATCGGTGGCGTCGCCCCGGTCGGCCACCCGCAGCCCCTGCCGCTGGTCATCGACGCCAGCCTCGGGCGGTTCCCCGTGGTCTACGCGGCGGCCGGTCACCCGCACTGCGTGTTCGCCACCACTCTTGACGAACTGGCCCGCATGACGCCGGGTATCGTGTCGGCGGATGTTGCGGTCGGGGGTGGGTAGTTCCGCTGGCGCGGACGGGCTGCCGCCACCTCCACATCATTTGGCCCGCCCGGAGCGATGCTCCGGACCTCATTGATTTTATGGTTGTAAGCCGCGCGCAGCGCAGAAAATGGCGAGGCCTGTCTGCCTGCGGCGTAAAGAAAAACACAGCACCCCCTCATGGGTTCCAAGGGCCAATGGCCCTTGGTGGGTCTGGGCAACGCCCAGCTTTCTCTTTGCGCCTAGCCCACCGGCGGCAAACCCACCGCATTGCTGTCGATTTCGGCCCGCGTGCGGGGCAGGGCGTCGGGGTGTTCGCGCTGCATCCAGGTGACGAGTTTTTCGCGCACGTCGCAGCGCAGATCCCATGCCTCGCCGGAGGACGCGGCGCTCATCAGGGCGCGGATCTGGATGGTGCGCTCGGTGGCGTCGGTGACGACCAGGGTGCAGACCTTGCGATCCCATAGCGGATGGGCCTCCAGGATGCGCAGCAGTTCGGACCGCATGGCGCCGACCGGCAGGCTGTAATCGGCGTGCAGGAACACCGTGCCCAGAATGTCCGAGGTCTTGCGGGTCCAGTTCTGGAACGGTTTTTCGATGAAGTAGGTCAGCGGCACCACCAACCGCCGCAGGTCCCAGATGCGGACGACCACATAGGTCGAGGTGATCTCCTCGATCCAGCCCCATTCGTTTTCCACGATGACCACGTCATCGACGCGGATCGGCTGGGTCAGGGCCAGTTGCACGCCGGCGATCAGGTTGGACAGTGCCGGGCGGGCCGCGATGCCGATGACCAGACCGGCCACACCAGCCGAGGCGAACAGGCTCAACCCGACCTCGCGCATGGCCGGGAAGGCGATCAGCATGAGGACGCCGGTCAGGACGATGACGCCCAGCATCAGGATGCGGCGCAGGATGCCAAGACGCGTGTGGGCCTGCCGGGCCTCCAGGTTGTTGGGCCGGTCGAGGGGGAAGGCGAGGTCGGCCCAGTCGCTCAGGAGGTTGGTTTCGCGCACGGCCAGCCAGCCGAACAGCCCGGTCAGGGCGACCACCAAAAGCCGGTGCGCGCTCTCCAGAAGCCCCGGCGCGGCTGGCACCGATGGAAGCACCACCAGCAATGCGACCACCACCAGAAGGGGGCGGCCCGGCCCGGCGCCGCGTTTGACCGCCTTGGACAAGACTGGCCGGCGGGCGGTCAGGCGCTGGAGCACCGCGCGCAGCATCACATGGGCCAGCAGCCCGGCGATAACGGCGGCGGCAATGACCAGAAAAGCCCTCACCCACTCGGGCAGCCAAGCCAAGGTTTCCACGGCAAGACCGTCCATCATCCTGTCCTCATTACGCTGTTCACGACGTCAAGGCGACGCAAGCGCCCCATACCGATTACGCGCGACGGCGGCATGGGGTTGAAAGTCCTTGCGCATCAGGACGGCCCCGCGCATCGAACCGGGGCCGTCGATGCGGTCGAAGGTGTGCCAGCCGTGGGTGCGGTAGTGGGCTTCGGAATGCTGGGTCATCAGGTGCAGGCGGGGGATGCCCAGCCGCCGAGCCTCGGCTTCGGCCCGTGCCAGCAGCGCACCGCCAAGGCCCTGGCCGCGTGCCTCGGGCGTGACGTAGAGCGATGCCAGCCAGGGGGTGAGATCGGGCCGCAGCGGGCAGTCGTCCGTCCACAGACTGACCATTCCGGCTGGTTTCCCCATGGCGTCGAGCGCCACCACCGTCAGCGGCAACCGGTCGGTCTGCGCGGCGGCGAAGTCGGGCAGAGTCTCGGCCAGCGGGCGGCCCCATTCCTCATGCTCCCAACGGGCGCAGGTGGCCACGGCGTCCGGGTTGTCTTTCAACATGCAAAGGGTGAACGGCTTGCGCATCTTCATCCATGGCGGCTAAACTGGCAGCAGTGGGGGGTAGTCGGGACAGGGGGAAAATGTGACGGTTCTCAAGGAGCCGCCGGAACGCAAGGGCGGCGACAAGCTTCAGGCTGCCGGAGATGCAGCCGAAAGGCAAATGGCGTTCTACTTGCGGCGGGCCTTTGGCGACACCCCGGACGTGTTCGTCATCAACGACCTGCGCTTGGTCGAGGACGGCGACGCGGCGCAGATCGACCACCTGGTCCTGCACGTGGCCGGCGCGGTGCTGATCGAAAGCAAGTCGGTGACGCAGAAGGTCAAGGTCAACACGCGTGGCGAATGGGCCCGCTGGTGGGACGGCCAGTGGCGCGGGATGCCATCGCCGATCATCCAGGCCCGGCAGCAGGCGGAGTTCCTGCGGAGTTATCTTCAAAAGCGGCGGGCCAGTTTGCGCGACAAGGTGCTGGCGGGGTTTGTTCAGGCTGGCTTTAAGAATTTCGATATGCAGGTCCTGGTTGCTGTATCGGACAACGGAATTATTGAGCGGGGCGGAAAGGAATTGGCGTCTGAAGCCATGAAGGCGGATCAGGTGACGGAAAGCGTTGAAGCGATTCTTGGACGGCAACGAAAGGCCGCTGGCCTGGGCACGCTGCTTTTCGGCAAAGCAAATGATGTTCGCCCGTCCGTTCGCCCAGAGGAGTTGGAGCGCGTTATCAATCTGCTTCTGGCGGAGGATACCCACTCGGCGCTTAAGAAGGGATCGGGTAATGCCGTACCTACCCAGGATCCTTGGGGATTTGGTGTAGCGAAAGCCGCTATCCCCCCAGCTCCAACACCGGCCCCAACATCCGCGCCGACACCTGCCCCAACGCCTGCGCCCGAACCTCCTGCCGGGCCTGTCTGCAAGAAGTGCGCCTCGCCACGCCTGTTTATCAAGTTCGGCAAGTTCGGATACTATTGGAAGTGTCAGGACTGCGCCGGCAACACCGCCATCGACAAGACGGCCCCCGACGGCAGCCAGGGCACCCTACGCAAGCAGGGGGCGGCGTTCTACCTGAGCTATGGCGACGGACTGGAGGTCTTGTTCCACACTAACGACAGCATTCCGACATAACCCCGGCGGTTGTCTCGGCGGCAGGATGGCGGCACACTGTGCTTTGGGATGGCCTTGGGACAGGTGCGCGGCATGTCTTTTGTCTTTTCGCTGAGCAACAAGGTTGCGCTGGTCACCGGCGCCGGGCAGGGCCTGGGCCTGGAGATCGCGCGGGCGCTGGCCGTGGCCGGGGCGCGCGTCCTCCTCAACGGGCGCGACTCCGGTAAGCTGGAGGATGCGGCCCAGGCCCTGAAGGCTGCCGGATACGAAGCCGCGCCGTTGGCCTTTGACGTCGGCGACGAAGCGGCGGTCGAGGCCGCCTTTGCCGACATCGGGCAACGCTTCGGGCGACTCGACATTCTGGTCAACAACGCCGCATTGCGCGACCGCCGGGGGCTGTTCGAGGTTGATCTGGCGGCCGTGCGGCGGGTGCTGGAGATTGATCTGGTGGCGCCGCTCGCCCTGGCCCGGCGGGCCGCTCCATTAATGACCGGCGGTGGGCGCATCATCAATATCACCTCCATCGCCGGTCCCCTCGCGCGGGCGGGCGACCCGATCTACACGGCGGCCAAGGGCGGCCTGGACGCCCTGACCCGCGCCTTGGCGGCCGATCTGGGCGGCAGGGGCATCACCGTGAACGCCGTCGCCCCCGGTTACTTTGCCACCGAGGCCAACGCCGCCATGGCCGAAGACCCCGCCATCGCCGACTGGCTGAGCAAACGCACCTGCCTCGGCCGCTGGGGACGGCCCGAGGAGATCGCCGGCGCCGTGGTGTTCCTGGCCTCTCCCGCCGCGTCCTATATCACCGGCCACACGCTGGCCGTGGATGGCGGGTATCTGTCGCATTTTTAAGGTTTTCCGCTGGGCGTGGAACGGTGGGCTGCCGCCCACACCCGCGCGGGGGGACCCCGCACCCCTTTCTTTTCTTCAAGAAAAACAAGAGAGGTCTGGAGCTTGCTCCAGCCGGGTTCGGGCGGGAGCCCGTCCGCGCCAGCGGAAGAACCGTGCGACCGTCCTACCCCGCCAACCGCCCCACCAAAGCCTCGACATACCCCCGCATCAGGTCGTCCGCTGAACAGCCGAACATGCGGATGCGGCCGGTGTGGTGCAGGGTCAGCAGGCCGACGGCATGGCCGAAGGTGTCGGCGGTGACGGCGCGGCAGGCGGCATCGTCAAATCCCATGTCGGCCAGCGCGGCTCCGATGGGGGCGAGGCTGGCGGCCAGTTTTTCGTTCAGGGCGGCGTCCAGGGTGTCGGTCAGCCCGCGCGGCTGCAATCCCCCCCGGAACAGATAGAACCCCAGGTCCAGGTCGCGCGGGTTGCGGGCGTAGAACGCAAAGAAGGTCAGGGCGGCGGCGCGCAGACGGTCGGGCGGGGTGTCTGGCGCCGTGGCGACGGCATCGCGGACGGCGGCGTTCAGGCGGTCCAGGGACTCGTCGAGGACGGCGCCATAGATCGCTTCTTTGCTGGGGAAATGGAAATAGATGGCGCCCGCCGTGTAACCGGCCTGCCGCGCGATGGCGCGGATGCTGGCGCCCTCTAGCCCCTCGACCTCGAACACCTGGCGGGCGGCGTCGAGGATCAACTCGCGTTTGAGGGCCTTTACGGCGTCCTGGCGGGTGGTGCGGGGTTCTGTCATGGCCAACGAAGCATACCGCCGTTTTCGCGCCGGGCAACCCCATTGACTGGAAATTTGAACAGCGTTAGATTTTTAAAACGCTAAGAAAATGGAGGATGCGCCATGCTCATGTCCGGGGCCGACTACCGGGACTCCCTGCGCCGCTATAACCCACGCGTGTTCGTTGACGGCCGGCGGGTCGAGAGCGTGGCGGACGAGCCCAGCCTCGCGCCCGGCATTGCCGCCGTGGCGGTCACCTACGACTTCGCCCTGATGCCCGAACACGTCCAGGTGATGACGGCGCGGCAGAGCACGTCCGGCGCCACGGTCAACCGCATGTTGCACATCAACGAGACCTCGACCGACCTGCTGTACAAGCTGGAGGCGGTGCGTTTGGTCTGCCGCGAGTCCGGCTGCGCTCAGCGGTACCTGTCGCACGACGCGCTCAATGGCATCTTCCAGGCGACCAAGCGGACCGACGACGCCCACGGAACCGACTATCACCAGCGGTTCCTGACCTATCTGCATCGCGTGCAGGACGAGGATTTGACGCTCGGCGTTGCCATGACCGACGCCAAGGGCGACCGCTCCCGGCGGCCCGGCGCGCAGGATAACCCGGACGTCTACGTGCATATCACCGAGCGGCGGGCCGACGGAATCGTCATCCGGGGCACCAAGGCCATCGTGACCGGCGCTCCGTACATGCACGAATTCTTGGTCATGCCCTGCCGCACCATGACGCCCGAGGACGCCGACTTCGCCGTGTGCTGCGCCGTGCCAATCGATGCCGAGGGGGTGACCATCGTCGCCCGTCCCGCCGGTCGTCCCGGCGAGGCTGCGGCCAAGTTTTCGGCCAAATATGGGCAATCCACCGGGGTTGTGATCTTCGACGACGTGTTCGTGCCGTGGGACAGCGTGTTTCTGGCTGGCGAGGTCGAGGAGGGTGGCTTTCTGACGACCAGCTACGCCACCCACCACCGCCATTCGTGCATCGGCGCGCGGGCCGGGTTCGGGGATCTGCTGATCGGCGCGGGGGCCATGATGATTGAGGCCAATGGTCTGGACATCGGGCGGCACGGCCACATCCGCGACGCCATGGTCGAGCTTATCAAGATTGTCGAGGGGTTTTTCGCCTGTGGCGTGGCGGCGTCGGTCTATGGGCTCAAGGACCCAGCTGGGTCGATCATGCCCGATGCGGTGTTCTCCAACATCGGCAAGCTTCTGCTGGCCACGCAGATCTATGACATGCACCGGCTGGCCCACTACGTTTCGGGCGGTCTGGTGGTGGCGCTGCCGGGGCCGGAGGAGGACCACAATCCCGAAACCCAGGCTTCGCTGGCCGCTGTTCTGGCCGGGCGGCCGGACATTCCGGCGTCGCAGCGGCTGGAGGTGGCGCGGCTGGTCGAGGACCTGACGGCGTCCAGCCAGGGCGGTTGGTACTCGATGATTTCGCTGCACGGCGGTGGCTCGCCCGAGGCCATGAAGCGGGAGATCTGGCGCAACTATCCGGTCCAGGACAAGGTCGAGGTGGTCGAACGGCTGCTCGACCGTGGGGTGCTGGACGAGGGACAGCGGGTGTCCAAGCAGCCCGGTCGTTGCTGCGTTACCGGGTGCGATGTTCCGGCCCCGCCTTCTGCTCCGGTCCCCGACACCATGGAGTAACCCGCAACTCCACAGCCCTCCACCCCGTTGGGTTTCGAAACCGATGTCAGTGGAGGCTGCGTCATGGTGCGTGCATCGCTTTTCGCGTTCTGTCTGATTTCGGGCGGTCTGATTTCGGCCGGGACGGTGACCGGGCCCGCGACGGCCCAGCAGGCACTGGACGTGCCGAGCCGGCCCTATGGGGTTCAGCAGAACGCCCAGTACACGGTCGGGGATCTGCAACGGGCGTTGGAGGCTGCGGGGTATGATCCTGGTCCAAAGGATGGTGTCATGGGGCCGTCGACCCGGCGGGCGCTGACCGCGTTCCAGCAGGACATGGGCCTGCGGGTGACGGGGGCCCCCTCCGCACAGGTCGTCCGCATCCTGGAGCGGCGCGGGTTCCTGACCGCCCAGGCTCCCCAGCAGGGTATGGGCCAGTGGGGCGAGCCTGGCTGGCAACGGCAACAGCCCCCGGTGAGACAGGCGCAGGACCAGACGGCACCGCCGGCCGACCTTGTCGCCGACGTGCAGGCGGCGTTGCGCGATCAGGGTTATCCGGTCCAGGCGGTGACGGGCGAACTGGATCCCGACACCCGTGCCGCCATCCGCACCTTCCAGCGCCGCCAGGGCCTTCCGGCCACCGGACAGCCGACGCCGGAACTCCTGGCCCTGATCGAGACGAGCGGCGAGGCGTCGTCCGAAATGACCGATGCCGAGGTCATCCGGGAAATTCAGGTGCGCCTGCATAACCGGGGCTACACCGTCGGGCCGATCAATGGACGGGTGGACCAGCCCACGGCCAATGCCATTGCCGAATACCAGACCGAACGGGGGCTTCCGCAGACGGGGCAGGCTTCGCGCGATCTGTTGGCCGATCTTCAGCAGGCCGATGCCGCGACGCCCGCCCAGGCAGAGGCCCCCGAAGAGCCGGTGGACATCTTCCGCCAGCTTGGCGAGCGGGCGCTTCAGGAACTCGGCGGCGGCGATAGTCAGGAGGGCCAGACACAATAAGGCCGCTTACTCGGCTGCCCCATGGCCGGCGCCAGCGGCGCGAAAAGCGTCCGCGATGCGCTGGCGCACTTCCGGGGCCTCCTGGTTGACCGCCCCGGTCAGGTCGCGCAGGGCACCGCGCAGGCCGTGGATCTGGTCGATCAGGGACAGCACCAGGGGGATGGACTCGTCATCGACGCCCAGGTCGTCGGCCAGCGTGCACAGCAGGCGCAGGCGGGCCATGTCGGTTTCGGTGAAGGCTGCCGTTGCCCCCGGACGCACGCAGCCGCTGTCCACCCAGGCGTGAAGGCGGGTCACCGTCAGGTGCTCGACGGCGGCCACCACTTCGTTTTCGGTGTATCTCATGATGTGGCCCTCATTCGGGCGCGGGGGTCGTGGGCGTGGCGTCCGCGCCAGTCCTCCATGAATCGCTTGAGGTCCGGGTCAGGCGTGTCGGGCAGCACGATTTTCAGGCTGACCAACTGATCACCCGCCTTTTTATCGCCTGCCCGGCGGATGCCCTTGCCGCGAATGCGCAGGACCTGACCGCTGCTGGCGTTCTCGGGGATAGTCAAGACGACGCGGCCCCACACGGTCGGCGTCTCCACCTTGCCGCCCAGGACGGCCTCGTCCACGGTGATCGGCAGGTCCAGCAGGATGTCCAGGCCGTCGCGCCGGAACAGCGGGTGGGGGCGCACCGTGATCCTGACCAGGGCGTCGCCGGGCGGGCCGCCGCCCAACCCCGGCATCCCCTTGCCTTTCAGCCGCAGGACCTCGCCGTCGTCGACGCCCTGGGGCAGGTGCAGGTCGATGGAGTGACCGTCAGCCAGGGTGATCCGCCGGGTGCCGCCCTTGACCGCGTCGGTGAAGTCGATCTCCAGCGTATAGGAAACGTCCTGCCCCCGCATGCGCAGGCCGGCGCCTTCTGCTGTTCCTCCGGCGCGGCGTGCGAACAGGTCGCTGAAGATGTCGGAAAAGTCCTCGAACCCGGCCGTGGTGTGATAGCGCCCGGCATCCTCGGCCCCCGCATAGTCGCGGTAGTACCGGTGCTGTGGCCGTTCGGTGCCGGCCATGTCGATTTCCCCCCGGTCAAAGCGGGCGCGCTTGTCCGGGTCGCTCAGGATGGCATGGGCCGCCTGAATCTCACGAAACCGCTCCGCTGCGGTCGGGTCGCCCGGATTGAGGTCCGGGTGAAGTTTTTTGGCAAGCGTGCGGTACGCCTTGCGGATCTGGTCGGTTGACGCGTCCTTGGCGATGCCGAGGATCTTGTAAGGGTCGTCGGCCACCGGCGTCTCCCAACTCAGTCGCGTTCTACGGCGCGGACCGAGGCCGCCGGATGCGTGCTGATGAACGCCTTGAGGACCAGCTTGAGCTTGGCGCTATTCACATGGTTTCTATGTTCCTGCGCCCGTTCGATGTCGTCCAGGATGATCCGGCGAATCGCCCGCTCGCCGTTGGGCAGGTGCAGCAGGTAGTTGCCAAGTTCAAGGGCCGCCATTTCGGTGAGGTTTTCGTGCAGGGCGATGGCGTCGATCTCGTTCTCGGTCAATTCGCTCAGGGCGATGCAGTCGTCAATGGTCAGCATGGCGTCACCTCCGGAGTCACTTCTTTTCAGAGGTGATCTGGATTGCCTCCGGCCTCAATAAAAGAGGGCAGGGCAACGCTTTGTGCGGAGGTCGCTGCGCACGAATGGGCAACTGCCGGCCCGCAGAGTGCCGCGACAGCCGGCGCAGTCGTGCAAATTCGGCTTCATGCATTCAAGAAACTCCCGCATTATAACGCATGTTCAGTATCATTGTGCGGGGGGCGGCATGAAGACGATCAAGCTGTGTACCAACGATATCCGGAAGGATGTAGTCGCGGCCGTCAGCACCACCTACATCGAGTTGCCGAAGAAAATGACTTTTAGCTTCGGTGTCGAGGTGGACGACGATCTGCTTGCGAAGATCGAGGATGACGACAAACTCGCCAATGACATCTTTTTCGGTGTCGGCAAGATCTACAACCGCACCAAGGGCTCGATCATCACGCTCGTCCGCAAGGCGGAAGACAGCGCGGCGGGCGGGCGGGACCCCAAAAAAATCTCCGACGGGCTGGCCAAGGGCATCGAGGTGCTGTTCGACCAGTCGGCCAAGGCCATGTATGCCCACACGGTCAAGGAAATCCAGAAGTGGCAGAAGGTGCGGGACGACCGCACCAAGTACAAGGTCAAGGAGGTCTTCAGCTTCACGTTGGGTGTGATCGGCGTGGCCAGCGGCGCCGTGGCAGTGGCCGGCGCGGCGGCAACCGGCGGAGCATCGCTGGTGCTGGGCATCATTGGGCTGACCAAGTCCCTCATCGGCTTGGGCAAACAGATCTACAACCTCGCCATCGACCTGGATAAGGCCGAGGAAAATCTGAAAAAAGACCTGTCCAAGGTGCGCAAGGAATACGAGCGCCACAGCAAGACGCAGGTGGCCGCCAAGGAGATCGGCAAAGCCATCATCACCAAGGCCACGGCGCTGATCGAACCGGCCAGCATCGGCAAGTGCGAGAAGGAGATGGGGTACTATACGGGCAAGCTGCGGGGCATCGAGGTCAAGACCAGCGAGTACGGAAAGCAACTCCACAAACTGCTCGATATGCAGACGCGGCTCGATCGGGACATCATCTCGAAAGTCCAGAAAGAGGCACGGGATGCCAAGTACAAGTCCAAGCGCTTGCCTAAGCTGGCTAAACAGTATGACCAACTGGTCAAGGATACCGCTGCCCAGATCGACAAGCTGGAAAAACTCTATAAGCGCATCGAGCTTCACAAGAAGAAGGAGCGGAGCTACGAGAAGGCCATCGAACTGCTGGCCGACCGCAAGCCCGACTGGGTGAAGTACGCCGAGATTGCCATTGCCTTCACTGACATCGCCATGGGGCTGTCCGCCGAGGGACTGCCTGCGGAACTCGCCGAAATCCTGGCCCTGGTTGCCGATATCGAATCCGAAATATCGGGCCTCGTCCTCGACGCAGCGTAGGGCAAAAGAAAACCCGCCAGGTCATTGACCTAGCGGGTTTCTTTTTGGTCGGAGTGAGAGGATTCGAACCTCCGGCCCCTGCCTCCCGAAGACAGTGCTCTACCAGGCTGAGCTACACTCCGTCGGTACCGCCGAGTGTTGGTGTTCTCGGCGTCGGGGCTGTGCTTATAGCGCTACATCCAGCGGGTTACAAGCCCTTCGTGACGAAAATTTTCAGGCTTTCGACAAAGCCCTCAATATGCGCGGTCTATGCAGAAATCGATGATGCCGACCAGGGCCTTTTTGTGGGCGCTGTCGGGGAAAATGTCGAGGGCGGCGCGCGCAAGGTCGCCGTAGTGGCGCGCCCGCGTGACCGTGTCGGCCAGGGTGCCATGCTTTTCCATCAGGGCCATGGCGTGGCGCAGGTCGGTGCCGTCCTCGGTTTGGTCCAACTCTTCGAGGGTGCGGGTCCAGAAGGCGCGTTCGGTGTCGTCGCCGCGCGCGATCGCCAGGATGATCGGCAGGGTGATCTTGCCTTCGCGGAAATCGTCGCCGACCGTCTTGCCCAGTTCCTCCTGCCGCGCGGAATAGTCCAGGTAGTCGTCCACCAACTGGAAGGCGATACCCAGGCTCATGCCGTAGCTGTAGAGGGCCTCGGCTTCCTTGCCGGGCATTCCGGCGGCCACGGCGCCGACCTTGCAGGCGGCGGCGAACAGTTCGGCGGTCTTGCCCTGGATGACCTCAAGGTAAGCCTGCTCGGTCGTGGTGGTGTCGTTGGTGGTCATCAACTGGTGGACTTCGCCCTCGGCAATGACCGCCGAGGCGCGCGACAGGGTGGCGAGCACGGGCAGCGACCCGACCTCGACCATCAGTTCGAACGAGCGCGAGAACAGGAAGTCGCCGACCAGGACGCTCGGCTTGTTGCCCCACAGGGCATTGGCGCTGGCCTGTCCGCGCCGCAGGTCGCTTTCGTCCACCACGTCATCGTGCAGCAGCGTCGCGGTGTGGATGAACTCCACGCAGGTCGCCAGCTTGACGTGGTCGTCGCCGTCACCGTAACCGCACAGGCGGGCCGCGCTGAGGGTCAGCATGGGGCGCAGGCGCTTGCCGCCGGCCGACACCAGATGGCCGGCCAGTTGCGGGATCAGCGCCACCGGGCTGTGCATGCGGTCAACGATGGTCTGGTTGACGCGCGCGAGGTCGTCGGCCACCAGGGCGAGAAGGGTGTCAAGCGCGTTCGACGACGGCTTTTCTGAAAGATCGTTGGACAACGCGGTATCCTGTGGGTGGTTCAGGTGGCACCCGGCGGCTTGACGCCGACCTCGGGCACCGGGAGCATAGGAGCGTGGCGCCGGACCGGTCAAGAAAACTCGGCTGGAGGCCAGCGTGGGACGGGCGTGTGGAATGGGGGCGGGAGAGGCGTGTGGTTGAACTGATCCAGACCAACGACATCGTGCTATTATCGGCCCTTCAGGCCGAACTGGCCGCGCACGGCGTGGAGACTGTGGTGCTCGACACCCATACCAGCATCATGGAGGGCAGCTTGGGCGTCCTGCCGCGTCGCTTGATGGTGATCGACACGGACGCCTTTTTGGCCCGCCGCATCGTCGCTGCGTTCCAGGAAGATCATGCCTGACATCAGCCCCGAAATTACCTCAGAGATCACTGAAGACAGCCTGCTGAACGGCCGGGTGCGCCTGTTGCAGCCCGATGGCGGATACCGTGCCGCCATCGATCCCGTGCTGCTGGCCGCTTCCGTACCGGTGGGGGCGGGGACTCGGGTGCTCGACGTCGGGGTGGGGACCGGAGCGGCGCTGCTGTGCCTGCTGGCGCGCTGGGCCGAGGCCGACGGCACGGGCCTGGAGGTACGCAACGATCATGCCGCCCTTGCCACACGCTCCATCGCGGTGAACGGCTGGCAGGCCCGCGCCCGCATCGTGGTCGGTGACCTGACCGCCCGGCCGGCGCCGCTGGAGGCCAACACGTTCGACCACGTATTGACCAATCCGCCCTACCACGGCCCCGGCACCCGGCCGCCGCATCCGGGCCGGGCAGGGGCGCACATGGAGTCCGTGCCGCTGGCCGACTGGCTGGCCTTCTGCCTGCGGATGCTGCGGTCGCGCGGCAGCTTGTGCGTCATCCACCGGGCCGACCGCCTGGACGCCATTCTGGCCGCCCTGCACGGCAAGGCCGGAGCGGTCGAGGTCATCCCCCTGTGGCCCAAAGCTGGGCAGCCCGCCCGCCGCGTCATTGTCCGCGCGTTGAAGGGAGCAAAATCCCCGGCAATTTTGCATCCAGGGCTGGTGCTGCATCACATGGACGGCACTTATACGGATGCGGCGCAGGCTGTGTTGCGGGATGGGGCATCCCTTGACCCCGACCCCGCCGCCGGGCGATAAGAGGCGATGCTAGGCTTTTCGCTCACCAAGCTCCTATTCACCGCCGCCGTGGTCATCCTGGTGTGGATGGTCTTCAAGCACGCCGGACGAATCCTGCGTGGCGGCCAGCAGGCCCCCAGCCGTGTCGACCGCGCCCGCCGCGCCGCCGAGGAGATGACCCGCGCCCGCGCGTCTCAGGCCCAGTCCGCGCCAGAGCCGCCGACCGTGGAACTGGTGTCGTGCCCACAGTGCGGCAACTACATCGCCCAGGGTTCGGCTTGTTCGTGCGGTTACAAGGACCGGGGCCGCTAGAGCGGTTGGTCCTTGTAACAGTTGGGCTGCCGCCCAAACCCGCTTGGGGCGAGCCCCAAACCCCTTTTCTTTTTTCAAGAAAACAAGAGAGGTCTGGAGCGTAGCTCCAGGCTGGCGGCAGCCATCCGCGTCAGCGGACCAGTGGGTCGCGCTAAAATCAAACCGCCCTAGCGGTCCGTCTTGCGCGTCACCACCAGGGCCACGCCGACCACCGCCACGGCCATTCCGCCGAGCGCCACCACGCCCATGCGTTCGCCGAACATGGCCCAGGCGACCAACGCCGTGACCGGCGGTACCATGTAGAAGAAGCTCGCCACGCGGGCCACCTCGCCGCGCCGGATCATCACCATGAGCAGGCTGATGGCGCCAACCGACAGCACGCCGATCAGCCAGAACAGGGCAAACACGAAGTCGCCTGTCCACTGCACGACCATGGTCTCGAACAGTGGGGCGACGATCAGCATGACGACCGTGGCTGCCGCATACTGGATGGCCGTCCCGGTGCGCAACTCCATGCCGCCGCAAAAGCGCTTTTGATAGACCGTGCCCAAGGTGATGCAGACCAGCGCCACCACGGCGGCAACCATGCCCCAGGCATCGACACCCGCGCCCCCCGCCGCGACTTTCTCCCCGACCACCATGACCAACCCACCCAGCCCGAGGGCGAGCCCCGTCCATTGGCGCAAGGTGACGCGTTCGCCCAGCAGTGGCCCGACCACGGCCGCCGTCAGCAACGGCTGCAACCCCACCACCAGCGACGCGAGCCCAGCCGAAACGCCCAGGCTGATGGCCACGAACACGCCTCCCAGATACCCCGCATGAACCAGCAGGCCTGACACCGCGATGTGGCCGGCAAGGGACCATGTCTTCGGCCAAGCCGCGCGTGTCAGCAGGGCAAACGGCACCAGCAGCGCGACCAGAATGGCGAATCGCCACAGCAGGAAGGTCAGCGGCTCGGCATAGGGCAGGCCGTACTTGGCCCCGATGAACCCCGTGCTCCACAACAGGACGAACAGAAACGGCATACCCTGGATCAACAGATCCTGCCGCGAGGTGGGGGATGAGGCACCGTGCAAGGGAAAATCTCCAAAAGGACCCTTTCACGCCTACCACCCCGCCCTGATCCAGGCAAGCATCGGCAGTGACAACAAAATCACCTCAGCACCGTTGACCTTGCCCGGCAGTTCCGATACAAACCCGATCTCGGTCACACCGATGCGCTGCGGAGCGGTGGGTGAGTGGCTGAAACCAACGGTTTGCTAAACCGTCGTACTGGGAAACCGGTACCGAGGGTTCGAATCCCTCCCGCTCCGCCACTTCATCTTGCGCCAGCCGCTTGATGACATTGAAGAAGACCAAGCATCAGTCATATCATCCCCTGAGTCAGGGCAGCCGCCAGCTTGGAGCCTCGCTCCAGCCCTTCTTCCTCTTTCTTGGGGAAGAAGGGGGACTTCAGGCGACTCGGCTTTTCACGCCGCATTTGCCCAAGGTCAACGTGCTAGGCCACCCCCAACCGGGCGCGCAGGAAGGCCAGGGCCAGACGCAGGCCTTCCTCGTCGATGCCGTGTTGCAGGCCCGGCCGGGTGTGGCTGGCGACTTCAACGCCTGCCTCGGCCAGGGCCGCGGCGGCTAGGGTCAGGGCCTGCACCGGTACGACGGGATCCGCCTCGCCATGCACCAGCAGCACGGGCGGGCGCGACACCGTTTCGGCAACCAGCGTGTCGGCGCCCAGTAGTGCGCCGGAGAAACCGACCACTCCGGCGACCGGCGCGGCCATGCGCAGCGCGACGTGCAGGCTCATCATGGTCCCTTGCGAGAACCCGACGAAGGCCATTGCGGCAGGGTCGCTCAGGCCCTCGCGCTCCATTACCTCGGCGACAAAGGACTCGATGGCCGGCGCGGCCCGTTGGGCGCCGCCCACCATCGCCGCATAGGCCGGCTGCATGGTTGCCGGGTTGCGGCGCAGGAGTTCCGGGTCGTAGTCAGCCAGGCTGAACCACTGCCGCCCGAATGGGCTCATCTCGCAGGGCAGGGGCGCATCGGGGGAATAGAACGCCGCATCGGGCAGGCCGGGCGCCAGAATGGGCGCCAGCCCGATCAGGTCGTTGCCGTCGGCGCCGTAGCCGTGCAACAGGATGACGGCTTGGCGGGTTTTCCCCGAGGCGGCGGGCTGGTGCGGGCCATGCAAGGCCATGGTGTCTCCTTACGTCTGAAGGGGGGGCAACTTGAATCTAACCACTCAGCCCCCCACTGTGGAAGGGAACAACCACGAGCGGAGGCCATGATGTCGCAGCGTGAGGCGGTTTTGTTCGCCAACGAAGCCTTCTACTGTGCTTTTGCCAACCGCGACCTCGACGCGATGGATGATGCCTGGGCTCACGATGCCCCGGTTAGTTGTATTCATCCGGGCTGGCACCCGCTTACCTGTCGCGAGGATGTGATCGATACCTGGAAATCCATCCTGACCAATCCTGAAACGCCTGATATCGTCTGTGTGAATGTCGATGTCCATCTGCACGACGCCATGGCCATCGTCACCTGTCACGAGGAAATGGACGGCCAGTATCTGTCTGTGACCAATGTCCTGGTACAGGAACACGGCCGGTGGGTGATGGTTCACCATCAGGCCGGTCCGGTGGCGACTCCACCGGAGGAGGTCGAGGACAACGCCGGTGACGCGACAAGCGGCATCATGAACTGAAGGAGCAGGGGGGATGGTTTCGGAAGGCGTTTGGCGGGCGGCAAAGATTGGGGTGCGGGCCTGGGGGCCTGTGCCGACCCTGCTGATCGCCCTTCTTGCCACCGTGTTATGTGGGCCGGTGTCTGCCTCGGCGGAGACAGGCTTCGCCGGGCTGCAGATCCAGCCGGCCGACCATGCCGCCCGACTCGCCCTGGGTGTCGAGGGGGCGTCGGGCGGGGTGCTGGTGCGCGACATCGCCCCAGGAGGACCGGGCGAGGCCGCCGGTTTGGAGCGCGGTGACCTTCTGCTGAGCTATGAAGGCGTGGGGCTGGCCGGCATGACCCAGCTCGTGACCTTTATGCAAGGCACCCGTCCGGGCGACTCCATCGACCTCGTCGTGCGCCGCAACGGCGTGGATCGCGCGGTGTCGCTGCCCCTTTCGGCGTGGCCCGCCGGGTGGCAGATTGCCAACGCGGCTACCGCCGTTGCGCCGGGCTTTGGCGCAACCATGGTGGCCCTGACGTCGGACGTGCGCACCACCCACGGGGTGCGCTGGGGCCGGGTTGGAGTGCTGGTGGCCAAGGTCGCGGAGGAGTCGCCGGCAACCAAGGCCGGGCTGATCGCCGGGGATCTTCTGATCGCCGTTGGCCGGACGATGGTGAGCGATCCTGCCCAGGTCGAGCCGCTTCTGAACGCCGCCGGGCCAAAGTGGACGGCGTTGATCGAGCGCGCCGCCGTGGTCATGCTGCTCGGTCCCGGCCGCCCGGCTGACGTGGCGCCGGTGGCCGGGCAGGGGCTGTTGGCAGCGGCGCTTCCCGATGGCCCCTATGTCCTGGACGTGGTGGTGGAGGGGCCTGATGGCGTTCAGCCGGGGGCATCTCTGGCGAAGATGCCTGCCGCCGACTCCTGGCCCGCCGCAGCGGAGCGCGAGGTTCCCAATGCCGGGCTGCGCGTGGCGACGCTGTCCGAACAGGCCCGCGCCCAGTGGCCGGTCCGTTGGTCGGCGCAGGGAGTGGTCGTGGTTGCAGTGGAGCCGGGAACGCGGGGATCGCTGGCTGGCCTGCGCCCCGGCCATGTCATTCGCAGCATCAACCAGCAGCCGGTGAAAAGCCTGAACGACATCGCCGCTCTGGATGATGAAAGCGGCACCGTCATGGTGGTCGCCGAAGATGCCGCCGGGTTCACTATCCTGACGGTCGAACCCCGTGGCGGCCTGCCGCAGGCCTCTCCGGCGCAACGGCCGCTGTTGCAGTGGCAGGCGCCGAAGGGGGGGTGACGGCGGAATCACCCTGTCATGCCGCTTACGCGGCCGAGCTGCCGCCCTGACCCGCCTGGAGCAATGCTCCAGACCTCCTTGTTTTCTTGAAGAAATATAAGGGGTTCGGGGTTTACCCCGAGCGGGTGGGGGCGGCAGACCGCCTTTTTCCGGTGGTTTTGTTAGACGGCGGGGTACGCAGTCCGCGCCTCCCCCTCAGGCCGCGTTCTGCTGGTGGCGGGCGATCCAGACTTCGAGTTGGGCGACGTGTTCGGATTCTTCTTCGGCGAACTCGCGGGCCATGCCGCGGATTTCGGCGTCGGTGGTTGCGTCGGCCACGTCGGCGTAGAAGGCGAGGCCCTGCTTTTCGCTTTCAAGGGCGACTTCAAGGGCGCGGCTGACGGTCAGGAAGGGGTCGGTACCTTCCCATCCGGCGGCTTCGGGCGACATGCCTTCGGGCCACAGTTCGTCGCTGGGCGGCAGAACGGGCAGGTCGCGGAAACCGCCGCGATTGCGGGCGTCGGCCAGGTGGAGGCGGGAGAACTCGGCCATCTGGCGGAAGAAGGCGGCGACCTCGGCATTGCCGTTGGTCAGGCAGGCCTCGGCCAGTTCGTCGAAGCGCAGGGCGGCTTCTTCTTCCAGGCGGATGGCGTGGGCGAGGAATTCCTCAACTGACTGCATGGGATGCTCCCCAAAGGATGATCAAAGGATCGGGACATGACGACAACCGGCCGGTGCCTGCGGCGCAGCCCTGGGGGAGCGAAGGGCGGCAGGCGGCCGGGCGATACACGTAATTACTCTAAGACTAATCCACTGCGGCCGGCGGGTCCATATCCTCTGACCAATGATCGTCAGGCGGCGGCGTGCGGGCGAGCCAGCTTTGCAGGAGGTTGACGTGGTCGCCCTCCTCGGCGGCGAATTCGGCGGCCAGGGCGCGGAGGGTGGCATCCTTGGCCGTCTCGGCCACATCGGCATAAAACGCTTGGCCGCGCTTTTCGCTGTCCAGAGCGGCGGTCAGGGCGTGAAACGGCGTCATCTTGTAGTGGGCGTCGAATACCTCGATGGTTTCGGGGCTTTCGGCGCCGGGCCACTTGTAGTCCCACGGCGCGATATGGGGCAGGTCCATGCCCTCGGCGCGCTTGCGGGCGTCGGCCAGGTGGAGGCGGGAGTAGTGCGCCATCTTGCGGAACAGCTCCACCACATCGCCGTTGTGGTGAACCTCCAGCGCGTCGGCCAGTTCGTCGAAACGGTGGGCCGACTCGTCTTCGAGGGTGATGGCGTGGGCCAGGAACTCGGCGAGGCTGTTCATAGAGCGAACCCCTTTTCCAGATCGGCCAGATTGGCCGACGACGGGTGCGGCGGGGCGAACACCGGGTTGTGGCCCTTGTAGAGAACCCCGGTGGTGAACCCGTCGTCGTCGAGCAGCCTCAGGAAGGCCTCGCGGCGGTCTGTGCTGGCGGCCTCCGGCGCCCAGTCGGCATGGGTGGTTTCCTTCCACGCCCGCTGTTCGGGGCGGAAGGTCACGCAGGGGCTGAGCACTTGGACCAGCGAGAAACCGGGATGCCGCACCGCCTCAACAATCAGGCGCACCACGAAGTTGGGGTCGCCCGAAAACCCGCGTGCGATGAAGTTGGCGCCGGCCGACAGGGCGATCTCCAGCGGTTGGAAGGGCGCCACGCCGGGACCTTGGGGGGTCAGCTTGGACCCTGTCCAGTCGGGTTCGGTGGTCGGCGAGGCCTGCCCCTTGGTCATGCCATAGACTTCGTTGTCCATGACGATGTAGGTCAGGTCCACGTTGCGCCGGCAGGCATGGATGAAGTGGTTGCCGCCGATGGAAAACCCGTCGCCGTCACCCCCCGCGCAAAACACCGTCAGATCCGGCCGCGCCGCCTTAAGGCCGGTGGCGATGGGCAGCGCCCGCCCGTGGATGGAGTGGAAGCCGTAGACGGAGGTATAGGCCGGGATGCGTGACGAGCACCCGATGCCCGACACCACGGCGGCATCCTCGCGCGGGACCTGCAACTCAGCCAGGGCCTTGGTGATGGCCGACAGCACGGCAAAGTCCCCGCAGCCGGGGCACCACACCGGCTTGAGGTCCGATTTGTAGTCCTGCGCCTTCAACGAACCGGTGCCGGGGGCAGTGGGCTTGGCATCCATGGCGAACTCTTTCCAGGCCGAGGGAGAAGCTTAGGTCCAGTCGCCCAGGGCGGCCACGATCTCGTGTGGGCGCAGGGCCAGCGGGCCGGGGCGGTGCAGGGTCTTCACGGCGGGCGGCAGGTCGTAGTAGGCGCGCAACAGGGCGTGGAACTGCGCCATGTGGTTCTGTTCGACGACCAGCAGGCGCTTGATGCCGTCCAGGGCGGCCGCCATGCGCTGCGGCTGGGCCGGCGACAGCAGGCGCAGCGCGATCAGGCGGCAGGAGATACCGTCCTCGGCGGCGCGGACCAGGGCCTCGCGCACCGGTTCGGTGACCGACCCGAAGGTGATGACAGCCAAGTCGGTTTCGCCCGTGCCAAACGTCTCGTGATGCGCCCAGGCGTCGCCGTAGTCGAAGTCCGTCAGCTTGCGCTGGCGCTTGTCGAGCTGGTCCGCGTGGTGCTGCGCCTGGGTGGACGGCGTGCCGCGCGGACTGTGTTCCAGGCCATCGGCGGTGTATTCGCAGCCGGGCGTGCCGGGCACGGCCATGGGTGACACGCCGTCAGCGGTCACGGCGTAGCGTTGGTAGGGCACGCCTTCGGTCGCCTCGGCGCGCAGGCGCTTGCCGACGAAGGCGAGGTCGGCCGGCTTGTCGATGATGGCGCGGGACTGCCCCATGGCCTGGTCCGACAGCATGATGGTCGGTACCTGAAGGCTCTCGGCCAGGTACACCGACCACTGGGCGGTAAACAGGCAGTCGGCGATGGAGGTCGGCGCGGTCACGATGTGCGGCGCGTCGCCGTGCAGGCCATAAACTGCGATGTTGAGGTCGGATTGTTCCGACTTGGTCGGGATGCCGGTGGACGGGCCACCGCGCATCACGTTGATCACCACCACCGGCGTTTCCGACGCCACGCCCAGGCCCAAAGCCTCGGTCATCAGGGCGAGGCCTGGGCCGGACGTGGCGGTCAGGCTGGGCACCCCGCCAAACGATCCGCCCAGGCACATGGTGATGGAGGCCAGTTCGTCTTCGGCCTGGACCAGGGTGCCGCCGACCTGGGCGAGGTTGGGGGCCAGCCACTCCAGGACCTCGGTCGCCGGGGTGATGGGGTAGGCGGCCACGAACCGCACGCCGCCGCGCAGGGCGCCCACGCCAGCCGCCTCGTTGCCGGTGATCGACCAGCGGCCTTCCGGCACCTGCCCGGCCGGGGCGAGGGTGGGAACGCCCTCGATGGCGGCGGCCTGGACGGCCCCGGCGCGCAAGCTGGCGATGGAGGCGTTCAGGGCGTCGGCGCCCTTTTTGGCCAGCACCTGACGCAGTACGTCGATCACGGCGTCCTCGGGCAGTCCGATGGCGGCGGCGATCAGGCCCAGGGCGACCATGTTGACGCGCCCGCCAGTGACCTCCTTGGCGACATCCTTGAGCGGCACCGGCACGATGTGCGGCGCGGCGGCCAGCATGATCGGCGGCACCTCGCCCTGCGAGGGGTCGGTGATGATGACGGAGGCGGCGTGCAGCGGCAGTTCCGAGGCAAAGCGTTCGATGTTGCCCCAATCAACCGCGACCATCAGGTCGTAGAAATCATCGGCCGACTGTACCGGATACGGCGACAGGCGGAGCAGGGCGGCAGATTCCCCGCCCCGAATCTGCGGTCCCAGGGACCGCGCCATCAGCCCGTACCAGCCGGCACGCGCGGCGGCGTCCACCAGGATCTGTCCGGCGGTCATCACCCCTGCGCCGCCGCTGCCGGTCAATGCGATGGAAACGGACCTGTTGCTCATGGTGCGGCACTTCCCGGAGAGAGAGATGATGCGACAGCTTAGAGGGTGATAGTGGAGGTAGAACCCATTGACTTATTGTGGTTATTCCCGGACAGGGGGACAAGCCAGAATGCTCCCTGTATAGCGGTTTCATCGGGCCGGGTCCAGGGTAGGCACCACGCCAGCATGATGCAGCCTACCCGAACAGGGGGGCTGTTCTCCACACACGATCCGGTATATCTGACTTGACTAAACAAGGGCCGCGTGGTTGTAGACCCCCTGAGGCGCGGCACGCATGCTGATGCCTTCAAGAGTGGCCCCACACGCCGAAGGCTGAGAAAAAAGGAACATCCGAAATGGCTCTGCTGATCAACGACGAATGCATCGCTTGCGGCGCCTGCCCGTCCGAGTGCCCCAACGAGGCGATCACCGAGGCCGATCCGGTTTTCGTCATCGACCCCGAGCGCTGCACCGAATGTGTTGGCGCCCATGACGAGCCGCAGTGCATCGCTGTGTGCCCGGTAGAGTGCATTGTCGTCGACCCGAAGTGGAAAGAAACCCCCGACCAGCTTCAGGCCAAGTTCGAAGCGCTCCACGTCTGAGGTCACGCCTTCCAAACAAAACGCCGCCCCGGAAGCCCGAGGCGGCGTTTTTGGTTTTCAGCGCCCGGCCAGGGAAGACCGGAACCGGTGCTATTCGGCGGTCGCTTCACCTTCGCCGGAGGGCTGCTGTTCGGCAGCCTCGGGCGTGGGCTCCAGTTCCGGCGCGGCTTCGGGTTCGGGAGCCTTTTTGGCCCGCGACACGCGCTTGCGCTTGGGCTTTTCCTCGGTCGTCGCATCGGTTTCGGCCTTGGCGACGGGTGCCTTGGCACGGGTGGTCCGCTTGCGCTTGGGCTTTTCCTCAACCGGAGCCTCAGGAGCCTCGGGCATTTCAGCTTCGGCCACGGCGGCGACAGCCTCGTCGGCCGGAACGGCTTCAGTCACGCCAGTTTCGGCCTCGGCCGGGGCTTCGCTCACCGGCGCGGCGGCCTTGCGGGCGCGGGGGGTACGCTTGCGCACGGGCTTGGGCGCGGCCTCCACTTCGGGCTGGACAAGCTCTCCGGTTTCAGCGGCACCCTCGGCGACCGGCTCGGCCGGAGCCTCAGCCTTGCGGCCTCGGCTGCGGCGGGGCTTTTCAGCCGCCGGGGATTCGCCCCGGCTGGCGCGAGCGGCCTCTTCGGCGGCGCGGGCCTCGGTGCCGGTGGTCGGTGCGAACAGGAAGGCCGGCGCGTGGTCGCCAAAGGCCAGCACGTTGTCGCCGTGGCGCATTTCGTCCACATCGGTCCAAGCCGGGTCGAAACGGCGACCGCGACGCTGCCGGTCGGACGGGCGGTCAACATTACGGTCGGAGCCAGCGTTACGGTCGGGGGCCGTGTTACGGTCAGATCCAGCGTTGCGCTCGGGTCCAGCGTTGCGCTCCCGGCGCTTGTCGCCGCCACGGTCGCGGTCGTTTGAGCGCTCACGGCCTCGGTCGCGATCCCGCTCGCGGGGTGCACGGGCGGCTTCGGCAACGGGCGCCTGCACCTGTTCAGCGGCGGCGTCCACAGGCGCTTCGGCAGGCTCTACGGCCGGAGAGTCGGGCACTTGGGCGGCGACCTGCATCGGCTGCTCCTCGGCTGGTGTTACCTCGGTGGCCACCTCTACGGTCGTCTCAACCGGGGGGGCTGCCTGGGACGAACGGCCCCCACGGTCGCGGCCACGGCCACGGGTGCGGGCACCGGGGCGGCGGTCACGGCCCCCCCGATCACCTCCACGCTCGCCTTCGCTGTCGCCGGCGGGAAGTTCCCTGGAGTCGAGTCCTTCGAGCACGATGCGGGGAATCTCCTTGCCGACCAGCTTTTCGATGGCCGCGACATAGCGCGCGTCATCAGGCGTGGCGATGGTGTAGGCGCGACCCTCGCGCCCGGCGCGGCCGGTGCGGCCGATGCGGTGAACGTAGTCTTCGGAATGGATCGGCACGTCGAAATTGAAGACGTGGGACACGTCGGCAATGTCGATGCCGCGCGCCGCGACGTCCGAACACACCATCAACCGGACCTCCCCGGCCTTGAACCGGGCGAGGGTGGCGGTGCGTTCGTTCTGCGGCATGTCGCCGTGCAGCTGGGCAACATCCAGGCCGTGCTTGGTCAGGGACTTGTACAGCATCCCGACGTCGCGCTTGCGGTTGCAGAAGATGAAGGCGTTGCGCACGTCCTCCATGCGGATGACGTGCCGCAGGGCGTCGCGCTTTTCCGTGGCATCCACGACGACCATGCGCTGGGTCACGGTTTCCGCCGCGCTGGTGCCGGGATCGACCTTCACTTCCTTGGGATTGTGCAGGAAGGCGTCGGCCAGCTTGCGGATGTTCTTGTCCATGGTGGCGGAGAAGAACAGCGTCTGGCGCAGTGGCGGCAGCAGCCCGACGATGCGTTCCACATCGGGAATGAACCCCATGTCGAGCATCCGGTCGGCCTCGTCGATCACCAGGATCTTGACGTCGCGCAGCAGGATCTTGCCGCGGTCGAACATATCCATCAGGCGGCCGGGCGTGGCGATCAGGACATCGACCCCGCGCTCCAGGACCTTGTTCTGCTCAACGAAGCTTTCGCCGCCGATCAGCAGCGCCATGTTGAGCTTCTGGAACTTCCCGTACTTGGTGAAGTTCTCCGCCACCTGATTGGCAAGCTCGCGCGTTGGCGCCAGGATGAGCGAGCGCGGCATCCGCGCCTTCGCCCGGCCCGAGGCCAGGACGTCGATCATCGGCAGCGTGAAGCTGGCGGTTTTGCCGGTGCCGGTCTGGGCGATCCCCAAAACGTCGCGACCCATCAGGACCCAGGGAATCGCCTGTTCCTGAATGGGGGTGGGGACCGTGTACCCAGAGTCCTCGACGGCTCTGAGAGTTTCTGGACTAAGTCCGAGATCGGAAAAGCTCATGGAGTTTTTTATGGCCTAGGCTTTTGGTCGCGGGGGACACGAATGATGCACGCGCAGTTCGTTCCTGCCGACAGATGTGGGCGGATAATAGATTGTCAGAGCAATCTGTCAATATTTGCGCAGACATAGGCCGGAAACCGCCACCGCGCAAGGTTTGCGGACGGTCGGAAGGTGCGCTACGGTCGTTAATGACCTACGAAAATATAAAACGGTGAGGTGGCGATGCCGGTGACCATGCAGGCGGACAAGTCGGCTTTGATCGTGATCGACGTGCAGGAACGTCTTTGTCCGGCCATGAACGACCCGCGCCGCGTCCTTCATAATGGCGTCCGGCTGGTGATGGGCGCCCAGCGCCTGGACATCCCGGTGCTGCTGACCGAGCAGTACCCACAGGGAATCGGCCCCACCATGATCGACCTGCGCAGCCTCGTGCCGCCCGAGGCGGTCATCCAGAAAATGACCTTTTCGGCCGCCCGTACTCCTGAATTGATCGCCCGCCTGCGCGAGATGGGCGTGACTCAACTCGTCATCATGGGCACCGAGGCTCACGTCTGTGTCCAGCAGACCGCCCTGGAACTGGCCGAACTGGGGTGGGAGGTGTTTGTTGTCCTTGATGCCTGTTCGTCGCGCAAGGTGGCCGATCAGGACGCCGCCAATGCCCGCATGGCGGCCAACGGATGCTCCATGGTGACCACGGAGATGGTGCTGTTCGAGTGGCTGGGCGAGGCGGGAACGCCGGCCTTCAAGGATATTCTGCCGATTATCAAGCAGTAGGCAATCAGACAACAGCGGAGTCGCGCCACCATGGACCGCCAGCCCCTCGTTCTCGTTCCCGGCCTGCTCACCGATCATGCGCTGTGGGCGCCGCAGACCGCGCGTCTGACCGATATCGCCGACATCATGGTGGCCGACGTGTCCCAGGATGACACCATGGGCGCCATGGCCGACCGCCTGCTGGCCGCCGCGCCGGAGCGATTCGCCCTGGCTGGCCTCAGCATGGGGGGATATGTGGTGCAGGAGGTCATGCGCCGTGCCCCGCACCGCGTCACCCGGCTGGCCCTGCTCGACACCAATGCGCGGGCTGACCTGCCCGAACAAAAGAAGATGCGTCAGGACATGATCGATCTGGCGCAAAACGGCCGCTTTGACGAGGTGCCGGGCGCCATCCTGCCCAATTTGGTCCACGAGGACCGCATCCGCGACGACCGCCTCATGGGCATCCTGACCGCCATGGCGCTGCGCGTCGGGGCGGAGGCGTTCTGTGCCCAGCAGCGCGCCATCATGGAACGGCCCGACGGCCGCGACGATCTGGCGCGCATCACCGTGCCCACCCTGGTCCTGTGCGGGCGCGAGGACAAGCTGACCCCGCCTAAGGTCCACGCCGAGATGGCCGACCGCCTGTCCAACGGCGCGCTGGTGGTGCTCGACGACTGCGGCCACATGTCTCCGCTGGAGCAACCAGCAGCGGTCAACGCGGTTTTCCGCTACTGGTTGCAGGCATAGGGCATAAAACCACCCACCTCATGAAATGGTGTTATCTAAGCCAACGCTGGACGTTGAGGCTTTGGACACGGCCATGGGCGTCGATCAGACACCATCGGCAAGACGAGTATCATGGCATCATGCCGCCTTGCGTCGACGGGCGAACTCGGCCAGGGCCATATCGTCCTCTTCCATGTGGTTGCGCCACCAGTTGCCGAGCAACGCCAGCAGGTCCATGCCCGCGCTTTTGTCGCCCCCGCGATAGGACTCGTAGAGCATCCCCAGCCGCTGGATGAAGGCCTCGTGGTGGCGGAGGTGGACGTCCTTCTGCGGGTAACCCGACCGTTCCATGAAGGTGTTCTCGTTGGCGAAGTGCTGCGTCGTGTAGTCCTTCAACTGGGCAAAACAGCGGTCCAGAACCCGGCGATCGTCGTTGGTCTTGATGGCGCGGTACAAGTCGTTGGTGACTTCCATCAGCTTGCGGTGCTCGTCGTCGATGGCCTGATTGCCGAGCATGTGGCTGTCGTCGAACCGCACCAGCTCGTCCTGTTCGCCGCTGCCGCGCTGCACCGAGGTCAGGAACTCCCGCACCTCAGTCTTCAGCTTGGCGGATTGGGCACTGATCTTGTCCGAGGACTCGCGGATGTCCTGGGCGATCTTCCGGGACTCCTGGGCAGCCCGTTGCAGATCGCTCATGCGCTCCACCACCGCCATGGTGGCCTCGGCCGTGTGGTCGGCGCCGCGGGCAATTTCCGCCGTCGCCGCCCCCTGTTCCTCCACCGCCGCCGCGATGTTGGAAGAGATCTCGTCGATCTCGCGGATGATGCCGGTGACTTTGCCGATGGCCCCGACGGCGTTCTTGGTCGCCGACTGGATGGCAGAGATCTGCTGCGCCACGTCCTCGGTCGCCCGCGCCGTCTGCGTTGCCAGGCCCTTGACCTCGTTGGCGACCACGGCGAAGCCCTTGCCGGCGTCGCCCGCCCGCGCAGCCTCGATCGTGGCGTTGAGGGCCAGCAGGTTGGTCTGGCTGGCGATGTCGTTGATCAGGCCAACCACCTCGCCGATGCGCGCCACGCTTTCGTCGAGCTGGGCGATCTCCCGTGAGCTGGCGTCCGCCTCGGCGACGCCGCGCGAGGCCACGGTTGTCGCCTCGGCCACCCGCCGGGCGATCTCCTGGATCGACGACGACAGTTCCTCGGCGCTGGCGGCCATGGTGTTGACGTCCTGCGACGCACCGGTGGCGGCGTTGCCAGCGACCTGGGCGGTCTCCATGGTGTTCTGCGAGCCCTCGCTCATGCGGCCAGCCGTCTCGCGCAGCAGGTGATCGGCTTGGCTGAGGCCATCGAGGACCCCGACGACGGTGCCTTCGAAGGACTGCACCAGCCGCCGCAGTTCCTTCTGCTCGCGCTCGCGCTCCACGGTATGGCTTTTCTGTTCGGCGGACAGGTCGCGAGCCTTGATCAAGCCTTCGCGGAACACCTCCACGGACTCGGCCATCTCGCCGATTTCGTCGCGGCGACCGCGGCCGGGGATGTCGTCACTGTCCAGGTGGCCGTCGCTGAGACGATTCATGAAGGCATTGATACCCTTGATCGGCCGGGCGATCAGCCGGGTCAGCCACATCCCCAGCACCACGGCCAGGAGCACCGACACGATCGGTATCACGTAGGCGGCGGTGCGCATGGTATCTTCTGCGGTGTGCATGGCGTGTCTGGCCTCGGCCAGCACGGCGTCGACGTCAGCGCGCACCTTGGCGACGGCGCTGTCGCGCGCAGCCATCAGACGGTCGGGGACCGGTGTGATCTCGATGGCGCGGGCCTGGCCAACGGTGTCGTTCCTGCGCATCAGGGCGATTTGAGGGGCGAACACCCGCTGCTCAATGTCGCGTTCAATGGCGATGAAGCGATCCAGGTCTTCGGGCGGCACGCCGATAAGCGCCGGATCCGGCAAGCTCTGACGCAGCGCGGTGCGGGTATCGTCCAGGCGCTGGAACGCCTCCATCTGCGAGCGTTCGCCGGTGATCATGAAGCTGAGCACCAATTGCCGCTGGTCCAGCAGAACGCTTTCGTACTCATCGAACACCTTTTGGAAGGCGCCGATGGCTTCAAAGCGTTGCTCGGCCTCATCAACCTGCCCCATAAGGATGATGTTGACGATGTTGGCGACGATGATGACGATGCAGACCACCATGAACGCCGTGGCGATCTTGGCCGAGATGCGTATGTCATTGATAAGTTTCATGGCCCTTCCTCCTCAGTAAGCGGCGCTGGAGCGGCGCGCCAGCTCCGTCAGGTTGAGGTCGACGGTGGCGGCGCCGATGGCCTTGCCGCCCTCGGACAGGGTCAGGTTCACCTGCACGATCCACACTTTGAACGTATCGTCGAACTCGGGCTTGTCGACAAATACGGCGTCCGGGGCCACCGGGAAGGTCTTCTGGAATTTGGCCTCGTCGCCCTGCCAGTAGTCGGACGTCACCGCCGACTGCCCGACGTTCAGGCCATAGGAGTCCACCACGAAGATGGACGCGTAGAGGCCCAGCATCCCCGCCTGCTGCTGCATCAAGTAGGACGACGCCGGACTCGACAGCGTGGCGGCCACCAGCGGCTGATCGTCTGACTTCCGCTCTCGTACCCATTGGGCATCGAGAGCCTCAATGTCGGCCTGCTTGAGGCCGGCACGACGGTCGTTCTGTGCTTCTATCGACATTAGGATGACCGGCGTGGACAGCATGTCCCGCAGCTGCCCGATCAGTGCCGGTGTGACCAGCCGCGCCGCATCAGGGGCATATTCCTGGGCGGAGGCGGGCGCCGAGAAAATAACTGCGAGTCCGTAGGCCATTATGGCCGCAGTCTTCGAACTTATATTCATTCTATTTCTCCCCTCGCCCATGTCATGGTTCGCGTCTGCTGGAGTACCTGTCAATTCATTCGGTCCAGACGGCCAGGGCGACGATCATGCACATGACTTATACCAGCCATAAAGTCGTAGCAATAGTGTCATAAGTACTATTCCATCCTTCGAATGGTCACGTCAGAATTCGTCCGAATACAGCCAGTGGGGCAAGGCTGTCGGCATTTTCTTCTGGGGCGTGTTCCAGCGCATGGGATCATACTGTCCGCCTCATGAAGCTCTCTCCTTTGGCGGGTCTCATCATCCGCAGGGTGGTATAAAGCTGATTGACAGCACCAAGGCCGGTGCGTATCTTGCCGCCTCTTTCGCAGCCGCATCAGTTTGAGGATTTCGCCATGCGCGTCCGTAACTCGCTCAAGTCCGCCAAAGAGCGTGACAAGAACTGCCGCATCGTTCGTCGCCGTGGCCGGGTCTATGTCATCAACAAGAAGAACCCGCGCATGAAGTGCCGCCAGGGCTAACCCCCCGGCGATTGCCTCTGCCAGGTTTTCCCTGCGAAAAGCCGCGCTTCATTGCGCGGCTTTTTCGTTATGTGTATTTCCGCCGCTATAACCACTTAGGTTATTCCCGACATTGCGACTCCGGCTTCCTATGGCGTATCGTTGCCTAAAATAAGGAGGAAGCGTTCGTGGTCACAATGCCAGAGCCCGACAGGGCCGTGCTTGCCAACCGTTCCCGCATCGTCCAGGACCTGCGCGCCATCGTTCCCGGCGAGGGAGTCATCGCCGACGAGGACGAACTGCGCGCCTACGATTGCGACGCGTTGTCGGCCTACCGCCAACTGCCGCTGATCGTCGTCTTGCCGGAAAACACCGAGCAGGTCGCCGCCGTGCTCCGCTACTGCCACCGCAACAGCGTCAAGATCGTGCCGCGCGGGGCGGGAACCTCGCTGTCGGGCGGGTCCATGCCGCTGGCCGACGCGGTCACCCTGGGACTCGGCAAGTTCAACCGGGTGCTGGATATCGACTATGACAACCGCTGCGTCGTGGTGCAGCCAGGGGTGCCCAATCTGGCCATCACCAAGGCGGTAGAGGCCAATGGTTTCTATTACGCGCCCGACCCGTCGAGCCAGATCGCGTGCTCCATCGGCGGTAACGTCGCCGAGAACGCTGGCGGCGTGCACTGCCTGAAATACGGCCTGACCACGAACAATGTCCTGGGCGTCGAGATGGTCCTGATGGACGGCGAGATCATCCGCCTGGGCGGTAAGCACCTGGATTCAGAGGGCTATGACCTGCTCGGCATTGTCACCGGGTCGGAAGGTTTGTTGGGCGTGGTGACTGAGGTCACGGTGCGCATCCTGCCCAAGCCCGAAACCGCCAAGGCGGTGCTGATGGGCTTTGAAAGTAATGAGCAGGGTGGCGACTGCGTGGCGGCCATCATCGGCGCCGGCATCATCCCGGCGGGCCTGGAAATGATGGACCGCCCGGCCATCCACGCGGCCGAGGACTTTGTCCACGCCGGCTACCCCCTGGACGTCGAGGCGCTGCTGATCTGCGAACTCGACGGCCCCTCGGTGGAGGTCGAGCACCTTATCGAACGGGTCGAAGCCATCGCTCGCGAGCATGGCGCCACCACGCTCAGGGTCTCGACCAGCGACGAGGAGCGCGCCTTGTTCTGGGCCGGGCGCAAGGCGGCGTTTCCGGCCGTGGGGCGCATCAGCCCCGACTATATGTGCATGGACGGCACCATTCCGCGCGGCCAGCTTCCCACGGTGCTGGCCCGGATGCAGGTGTTTTCGCAGCGCCACGGGCTGCGGGTGGCCAACGTGTTTCATGCCGGGGACGGCAACCTTCATCCGCTCATCCTGTTCGACGCCAACCAGCCCGGCGAACTGGAGCGGGCCGAAGAATTCGGGGCCGACATCCTCCGGCTGTGCGTGGACGTTGGCGGCGTGCTGACCGGGGAGCATGGCGTGGGTGTCGAGAAACGCGACCTCATGCCCTACATGTTCACCGAGGACGACATCAAACAGCAGCAGCGCATCAAGTGCGCGTTCGATCCGGGGCACCTGCTCAATCCGGGCAAGGTGTATCCCACGCTGCACCGCTGCGCCGAGATGGGCAAACTGCACGTCACCGGCGGCCGCCTGCCGTTCCCCGACCTGCCGAGGTTCTGACCCATGAGCGATATTTTCCACCCCCGCACCGAGGCCGAGGTGGCCGAGGTGGTGGCCTGGGCCGCCGACTGTCGCAACACGCTCGCGGTACTTGGTCAGGGCACCAAGCAGGCCCTGGGCCGCCCCATGCAGGCCGACCACACGCTGGATCTGGCGGGCCTCACCGGCATCTTGGACTACCAGCCGGCCGAACTGGTCCTGACCGCGCGGGCCGCCACGCCGATGGCCGAAATCCGCGCCGCGCTGGCGGAAAAACACCAGCATCTGGCCTTTGAGCCGCCCGACCTGAGCAGCCTGCTGGGCACCGATGGGGGGGAGGGCACCTTGGGCGGTGTGGTGTCGTGCAACCTCGCCGGGCCGCGCCGCAGTGCGGCCGGGGCGGCGCGGGATCATGTGCTGGGCGTGCACGGAGTCGGCGGCAACGGTGTGCCGTTCAAGGCCGGTGGCAAGGTGGTCAAGAACGTCACCGGGTTTGACCTTACCAAGCTGCTGTGCGGCGCCTACGGGACGCTCGCCGCCCTGACCGAGATCACGGTCAAGGTCCTGCCGCGCCCCGAAAAGGTCCGCACGGTCCTGGTCTTCGGGCTGGACGACGAGGCCGCCGTGCGGTGCATGGGCGACGCCCAGCGCAGCCGCCACGAGGTTTCCGCCGCCGCCCACCTGCCGGCGGCCTTGGCCGTGGCCTCGGGCGTCGATCTGGTGGCCGGGGCAGGGGGCGCCGTCACCGCCCTCCGCGTCGAGGGACCGGAACCCTCCGTCGCGTGGCGCTGCGAGGCGTTGCGCAATGAACTCGGGCACTTCGGCCAGACCGAGGAACTGCACTCCGCACGGTCCCTGCGGTTCTGGCAGGAGGTGGCCCAAGTCGCGCCGCTGGCCGCCCCGGCCGACCGTCTGGTGTGGCGCCTGTCGGTGCCGCCGGCCGGTGCGGCGCAGGTCGTTTCGCGCATCCGCCACAGCATCCCGGCCCAAGCCTTCTACGACTGGGGTGGGGGGCTGGTGTGGGTGGCGGTTGCGACCGACACCCCCGACGCCGGGGATGAAGTGGTGCGCGGCGCCGTGGCCCATGTCGCCGGCGGCCACGCGACGCTCATCCGCGCAGGCGCCGAGGTCCGAGCCAAGGTGCCCCCGTTCCAGCCACAGCCCGCGCCGCTGGCCGCCCTGTCGCGGCGCATGAAGGACAGCATGGACCCCGGCGGGGTGTTCAATCCCGGACGCATGGTGGCGGATCTCTGATGCAGACACATTTCACCGACGAACAGAAGCAACGGCGTTCCATCGCGCAGGCCGACTCGATCCTGCGCAAGTGCGTCCACTGTGGATTCTGTACCGCGACTTGCCCGACCTATGTCCTGTTGGGGGATGAACTGGACAGCCCGCGCGGCCGCATCTACCTCATCAAGGACATGCTGGAGAAGGACAAGCCGGCCAACGAGAAGATCGTCAAGCACATCGACCGGTGCCTGTCGTGCCTGTCGTGCATGACCACCTGCCCGTCGGGCGTGGACTACATGCATCTGGTCGATCAGGCGCGTGTTCACATCGAAAAGACCTACGCCCGGCCGCTACCCGACCGCATGATGCGGCGGATGCTGGCCGAGGTGATGCCCTATCCGGGCCGGTTCCGCGCCGCCATGCGGGCGTCCCGCCTGGGCAAGCCGCTGGCCTCCATGCTGCCGGGCCGCCTGCGCGCCATGCTTGACGCCGCGCCGACGTCCTTGCCCGCCGCCACGCCGACCGGCAAGCCGGGCACCTGGAAGGCCGCTGGACCCCGCAAGATGCGCGTCGCCCTGCTCACCGGGTGCGTGCAGCCGGTGCTGCATCCCGAGATCAACGAGTCTACCGTCCGCCTGCTCACCCGCCTGGGGGCCGAGGTGGTGGTCGCCAAGGGGCAAGGCTGCTGTGGCGCCCTGGTGCACCACCTGGGTAAGGAGGAGCAGGGCATGGCCTTCGCCCGCGCCAACGTGGCGGCGTGGATGCGCGAACTCGACGGTGAGGGGCTGGATGCCGTGGTGGTCAACGCCTCGGGCTGTGGCACCACGGTCAAGGACTACGGCCACATGCTGGCGGCCGACCCCGAATGGGCCGACAAGGCGGCGCGCATCGCAGGGCTGGCCCGCGATGTGTCCGAGGTGATCGCCCAACTCGGCCTGACGCCGCGCGAAAAGACCCGCGACGTGCAGGTCGCCTACCACGCGGCGTGCTCGTTGCAGCACGGCCAGAAGATCCGCGACCTGCCCAAGGCCCTGCTGGCCGAGGCCGGGTTCACCGTGCGCGAGCCGCTGGAACCGCACCTGTGCTGCGGGTCGGCCGGCACCTACAGCCTGATGCAGCCCGAGCTTTCGACCCAGCTTCAGGCCCGCAAAACCGCCAATCTGGAGGCCACAAAGCCCGACGTCATCGCCACCGGCAACATCGGCTGCCTGATGCACATTGGCGAGGCGACTCGCGTGCCCATTGTCCACACGGTGCAACTCCTCGACTGGGCGACCGGGGGGCCGAAGCCGGCGGGGATGGCATGACCGACCACGCCGCACACATGCGCCGCGCCATCGCCCTGGCGGCCGAACACTCGGCCCAGGGCGAGGGCGGGCCGTTCGGGGCGGTCGTGGTCCTGAACGGGGAGGTCATCGGCGAGGGCTGGAACCAGGTGGTCGGCACCAACGACCCCACCGCCCACGCCGAGATCGTCGCCATCCGCGCCGCTTGCCGCCATCTGCGCCGATATGCGCTGGAGGGGGCGGTTGTCTACACAAGTTGCGAGCCCTGCCCGATGTGCCTTGCGGCTCTCTACTGGGCGCGCGTCGCCTACGTCTACTACGCCAACGACCGCGCCGGAGCGGCGGCCATCGGGTTTGACGATGCCGTGCTGTACGACGAAGTCGCCCTGCCGCCGCAAGACCGCTCCCTGCCCATGACCCGCCTGTTGCCGGACGAGGCCAGGGCCGGCTTTGATGAATGGCTCGGGAAGGCGGACCGGGTGGTATATTAGTCGCCTCATCTTCGGCAACCCGATGCGAAAATGGCCTTCTCTCGTGCATCTTGGGCTCATTGGGCACCCTGTCGGAGTTGGAGCTTTTCACTCCGCATGCGCGGTTACATCACCGCGACGGCGCCGGTGTGGCCTTCTTCCAGAACGCGGGCCAGACGGTGCAGGCCTTCGGTGTAGCGGGCTTCGGACTGTTCTGTGCCCATGCACAGGCGGACGTGGTCGTCGATGGTGCAGCGGCCGACGGCGAAGACGTCGGGGGTTTGCAGGATGACGCCGGCCCGGCGGGCTTGCTCGACAAAGGCGCTGGCGCTCCAGCCCGGCGGCAGGCGGGTCCACAGGTGATAGCACTCGCGTGCCGCTTGGTACGCGACGGCGGAGCCCAGGATGTCGTCGGCCAGGGCGCGGCGGCGGGCAGCGGTGGCGCGCAGATCGGCGACCAGCAGGTCGGCCCCGCCGCCCTCAATCCAGCGGCGGGCGATTTCGCCCATCAGCGGCGGCACCATCCATGACATGACCCGCACCCCGGCGGCGATGCGCGGGACGAGGTCCGGCGGCGCGGCGGTGAACCCGACGCGCAGGCCCGGCGCCATGCTCTTGGAGCAACTGGTCATGTAGATGGTGCGTTCCGGCGCCATGCTGGCCAGGGTAGGCAGGGGGCTGTCCATCAGATGGCCGTAAATGTCGTCTTCCAGGATGAACAGGCGGTGGCGCCGCGCGACCTCGACAATGGCTTCGCGGCGGGCGACGGACATGATGCGCGCCGTCGGGTTCTGCTGCGTGGGGATTGTGTATAGAATGGTCGGGCTATGTATGCGGCAGGCGTCGTCGAGGGCGGCGGGGATGATCCCCTCGGCATCCATCGGCAGGCCATGTGGGCGCAGGCCCAGGGATTGCGCGGCCGCCTTGCCGCCAGGGAACGTCAACTCCTCCATGAGGACGCAATCGCCCGTGCGGCAGACCGCCATCATGGTTGCCACCATGGCCTGCTGCCCGCCTGACGTCAGGATGACCCGCTCGGGCGGCACGGCCACGCCCAGTCGGGCCAGCCACGCCGCCCCGGCCACGCGGTGCTCCAGCAGGCCGGCATCCGGGCCGTAGGTCAGAAACCGCGCGAGGTCGGTGTCCCGCGCGACGGCGGTCAGGGTTTCGGCCAGAAGGCCAGCCTGCCGGGTCAGGGTCGGGAAATTCAGACTCATGTCGATGGCGCCGTCGGCGATCGGCAGGGAGACGGCGTAGCGGTTGTCCATCACCGGCGGCTGGCCCAGGGACTCGCTGCCGCGCACGAAGGTTCCGCGCCCCACCGCGCCATCGACCAGTCCGCGTCGCTGGGCCTCCTGATAGCCGCGCGTGATGGTGGTCACCGTGACGCCCAGCGTCCAAGCAAGGTCGCGGTGGGTCGGCAGGCGGCTGCCTGTGGGCAGAGTGCCGTTGGTGATGGCCTCGGCAATGGCGTCGGCCAGGGCCTTGTAGGCGGGGCCGGAGCGGCCGGCGAGGTCGGGGGTCCATTTTGTCATGGTGACAATGTTGCCATTGACCAGGACAATGCGTCAACCCTACGCTAAAACCATGACAAAGGAGATGTGTCATGGAGAATTGTACTACGACAATATGTTCCGCTTCCAACCACGGCCCCACGGTTGCCGAGGCCCGCGCCCTCGTCGCCGCTGGCATCCGCCTGATGATGCGCGGCTTTGGGGTATGGATTGTCGTGGTCAGCGATGGCATTCTTGACCGCCTCGACCGGGCGCGCGAACGGCGTGTCCTGCGGACCTTCGACGACCGCGCGCTGTCCGACATCGGCCTCAGCCGAAGTGACCTCGACCGCTACACCTAGGGGATTTCCATGCCGATGTTGCCGCTGTTCCAGGTGGATGCCTTCACCGACCGGGTGTTGACCGGCAATCCCGCCGCCGTGATGCCGCTCAAGGAATGGCTGCCCGACGAGACGCTGCGAGCCCTGGCGGCCGAGAACAATCTGTCCGAAACCGCGTTCTTCGTGCCGGACGGGGAGGGCCACGCCATCCGCTGGTTCACCCCGTCATGCGAGGTTCCGCTGTGCGGCCATGCCACATTGGCCTCGGCCTTCGTGCTGTTCGAGCATTTGGGTTTTGCCGGGGAAGTGGTGCGCTTTTCGACCCGCGAGCGGGGAACGCTGGAGGTCCGGCGCAGCCCCAACGGGCGGCTGGTCATGGACTTTCCGGCCGGGGTGACGAAGCGGGCGATCATGCCCGAGGGCATCGAACGGCTGGTTGGTGGACGCCCGCTGGAAGCCGTCAAGATGGGCGACGACGACCTCTTGGTGGTGTTGGATTCGGCCGAGCGGGTGCGCACCCTGGCGCCGCGCCTGACGGCTTTTGCCGGTTTCAAACTGCGCGGCTTGGTGGTCACGGCCGAGGCGGCGCCCGAGGACAACGCCGACATTGTGTGCCGCTACTTCGCCCCCGGCTATGGCATTGCCGAGGACCCGGCCACGGGTTCCATCCACACCTTCCTGGTGCCGTTCTGGGCGCCGCGCCTGGGCAAGACCGAGATCGTCTCGCGCCAGGTGTCGGGGCGCGGCGGGCGGCTGTACTGCCGTGACCTTGGCGAGCGTACCGAAATTGCCGGGGACGCGGTTCTCTATATGCGGGGGGAGGTGTCGCTATGACCGCATGTGGAGGACCGGCCCGTGCCGACCGGATGCTGCCTGACCGGGCGGCGCTTGAGGATGCCGCCGCGCTGATCGCCCGGCACATGGCGCCGACGCCGCAGATCGTGTGGCCGCTGCTGTCGCGCCGTGCCGGGTGCGACGTGGTGGTCAAGCATGAGAACCACACCCCCATCGGGGCCTTCAAGGTGCGCGGCGGCTTGGTCTACCTGACAAAGCTGCGGGAGCAGCAGCCCTGCGTGCGCGGCGTCATCACCGCCACGCGCGGCAACCACGGCCAATCGGTGGCACGGGCGGCCACGGCCCTGGGGCTGGCCTGCGTGATCGTCGTGCCCGAAGGCAACAACCCCGAAAAGAACGCCGCCATGGAGGCGTTCGGGGCGGAGCTGATCGTTCACGGCCACGACTTTCAGGCCGCTGCCGAATTTGCGCACACGCTGTCGGCGACGCGGGGGCTGCACTTCATTCCGTCCTATCACCCGTGGCTGATTGCCGGGGTGGGGACCTATGCGATGGAATTGTTTACGGCCCATCCCGACCTCGACGCCGTGTTCGTGCCCATCGGCATGGGGTCGGGCATCAGCGGTCTGATCGCCGCCAAGCAGGCGCTGGGGCTGACCACCCGCATCATCGGCGTGGTGTCCGAGGGGGCCGACGCCTACCTGCGGTCCTTCCTGGCCGGGCGGGTGGTGACGACCGAGACCGCCGACACCATTGCCGACGGCATGGCCTGCCGCTCGCCGGACCCGCAGGCGCTGGAGGTCATCCTGGACGGCGTGGCCAATATCGTGACGGTCAGTGACGCCCAGGTGTGCGATGCCATGAGCGCCTATTTCACCGACACCCACAATCTGGCCGAAGGGGCGGGCGCCGCGCCGCTGGCCGCTCTTTTGGCCGAGCATGACGCCTGGGCGGGCCGCAAGGTCGGCCTTGTCCTGTCGGGCGGCAATGCTGATCGGGCCTTGATGCGGGAGGTTTTGGGGTTGGGGCGCTAACATAAGGCCGGGCTCTGCCCGGACCCGCAAAGGGCCTTGGCCCTTTGATCCCATGAGGTTTCTGCGCTACGCGCGGCTTTGCTCCGTCACGTCACGAGGTCAAGGAGGCTGACCTCCTTGCGGGCGCGGGCAGAGCCCGCTTTGCTTCCCAAAGTTAGCGCCCATGAGGTGTTGGAGTAGCTCCTCCGCTTTCCAGATGGTTGGCATCCGCTATGGGGCCGCTATGATGGGGCCGCGCCCGATTCCTTTCGCCCCAGGTGCCCATGATTTCCGACGTTGTCGCGTCGCCTTATGCCATGCAGATGTGGATCACCCTGGGGCTGACCGCCGCCGTGGTGGTGCTGTACGTGACCGAGTGGGTGTCGTTGGAGCTGACGTCGCTCGGCCTGATCGCCGCCCTGATGGTGCTGTTCCATCTGATGCCGGTGCAGGTGGCGGGCAGCGACGCCGTCCTGGATGCCACGCGCCTGTTGTCGGGTTTCGGCAATCCGGCGCTGATTGCCGTGCTCGCCTTGCTGGTGGTGGGCGAGGCGTTGGTGCGAACCGGCGCCCTGGACAGTGCCGCCGCGCTGTTTCGCCATCCCAAAATAGGGCCGAGGATAGGGCTGATGCTGGCCCTGGTGGTCGTGGCGTGCCTGTCGGCCTTTCTCAACAACACTCCCGTGGTGGTGATCTTCATTCCGATCATCCAGTCTCTGGCCCGCGAGATGGGCACGGCGCCGTCGCGGGTGATGATGCCGCTGAGTTTCGCGGCTATCCTGGGCGGCATGACCACGTTGATCGGGTCTTCGACCAACCTTTTGGTGTCCAACGCCCTCTATCAGATGGGCGAGCCGCGCCTGGGGTTCTTTGAATTCACCGGCTTCGGCGTGGCCCTGGCGGGCGTGGGGTTCGCATACATGCTGCTGGTCGGGCCGCGCCTGATGCCCAAGCACCAGTCGTTGACCGGGCAGGTGACGCGCGGCGGACAGCAGTTCATCTCGCAGATCGTGGTGCCCGAGGACTCGGCCCTGGTCGGTCAGACGGCGGTGGCCGGGCACTTCCGGGGCCTGCCCGACGTGACTATCCGCATGATCCAGCGCGGCAACCACGCCGAGCTTCCGCCGTTCGACGATTTCCATGTACGGGCCGGCGACATCCTCATCATCGCCGCGCCGCGCGCCGCTTTGGCTGAGATCGCCACCCGCCATCCCGGCCACCTGCATCCGCCGACCGGCGAGGGCGCTGACCTGATGGGCGATCGCGTGCGCAGCATGGAAGGCGACGTCACCGGCACCCCCGACGCGGGGCAGGCCACCGATCAGGTCCTGGCCGAGGCCATGGTGCCGCCGTCGTCGCGCATGGTCGGGCAGAGCCTGGAGCAGTACGGCTTCCACCAGCGGTATCACTGCGTGGCGGTCGGCGTGCTGCGCCGCGCCCGCATGATCCGCGCCCGCCTGAGCGACATCCGCCTGGAGGCCGGCGACGTTCTGCTGGTCCAGGGGCGGCCCAATCATATCAACCGGCTGCGGGCGGAGCGGGACCTTGTGATGGTTTCCGGGACCACGGACGTTCTGCCGAAGCGGGACAAGGCCGGACTGGCCGCCACTGTGTTCGGCGTTGCGGTCGGGCTGGCGGCCGTGGGGTTGGTGCCCATCGTTGTCGCGGCGCTGGTGGCGGCGACGTTGCTGATTGCCCTGGGCGCTCTCAACCTGCGTCAGGCGGTGCGCGCCATCGACCGCAAGATCGTGCTGGTGGTGGCCGCCGCGCTGGCCCTGGGCGAGGCGCTGTTCCACACCGGCGGCGCGGCCTATGTGGCCCATGCGGCGCTGTCGCTGGTCGGCACGGCCGATCCGCTGGTGGTGCTGGGCGGGTTCTTCCTGGTCGTCGCGGCATTCACCAATCTGTTGTCCAATAACGCCTGCGCCGTGCTGTTCACCCCCATCGGGTACGGTCTGGCGGCCGAGCTGGGCATCGATCCGCGGCTGTTCGCCATCACCGTGGTGCTGGCCGCCAACTGTTCGTTCGCCTCGCCCATTGGCTACAAGACCAACCTTCTGGTTATGGGGCCGGGGCAGTATGCGTTCATGGATTTCGTGAAGGTCGGCCTGCCGCTGGTGCTGGTCCTGTGGGTGGCCTTTATGGCGCTGGCGCCGATGTTCTGGGCGCTCTGATTGACGGCTGTTCCGGCGCTTCCTACACTTCACGGCTTTCAGCCAACAACCGCGCATTCTCTGAGGGGAGACGCCCATACCATGACCGCCCACACCAAGCCGGCAGACCGCCCGGCCAATCCCAATTTTTCCTCCGGCCCGTGCGCCAAGCGCCCCGGCTGGTCCACCGATGCCCTGGCCGGGGCGCTGGTTGGCCGGTCCCATCGGGCCAAGGAAGGCAAGGCCCGGCTGAAGGAGGTCATCGATCGGTCGCGCGCCATCCTGGGCATCCCCGACGACTACCGCATCGGCATCGTGCCGGCGTCGGACACCGGCGCGGTGGAAATGGCGCTGTGGTCGTTGCTCGGCCCGCGCGGCGTGGACATGGTGTATTGGGAAAGCTTCGGCAAGGAATGGGTGACCGACGTCACCAAGCAGCTCAAGCTGCCCGATGTCCGCACCTTCGAGGCCCCCTATGGCGCGCTGCCCGATCTGTCGCAAGTCGATACCAAGACCCGCGACGTGGTGTTCACCTGGAACGGCACCACGTCGGGCGTGCGGGTGCCCAACGGCGACTGGATCGCCGACGACCGCGAAGGTCTGACGATCTGCGACGCGACCTCGGCGGTCTTCGCGATGCCGATGCCGTGGGACAAGCTCGATGTGGTCACATGGTCCTGGCAGAAGGTGCTGGGGGGCGAGGCCGCCCATGGCATGATCGTGCTGTCCCCGCGCGCCGCCGAACGGTTGCAGACCCACACCCCGACGTGGCCGATGCCCAAGATCTTCCGCATGGCCAAGGGCGGCAAGCTGATCGAGGGGATTTTCTCCGGCGAGACCATCAACACGCCCTCTATGATCGCCGTCGAAGACCAGATCGACGCCCTCAAGTGGTCCGAGGAGGTGGGCGGCCTGCCCGGTCTGGTGTCGCGCACCCAGGCCAATCTGGAGGAACTTGAGGACTGGGTGGCCCGCACTCCGTGGGTTGCCTTTCTGGCCGAAGACCCCGCCACGCGGTCCTCGACCTCGATCTGCCTGACCGTGGTGGCCGACTGGTTCACCGCCCTGTCCGACGACGCCAAGGCCGCCGCCGCCAAAAAGATCGTCAGCCTGCTCGACAAGGAGGGCGTCGCCTTTGACATCGGCGCCTACCGCGACGCGCCGGCGGGCTTGCGCATCTGGGGCGGGGCGACGGTGGAGGCGTCGGACGTTGCCGCGCTGTGCCCGTGGCTTGATTGGGCCTATGCCACGGTGGCTGCGGAGCACGGTGCCTAAAGAAAGTTTACAGCGGCCCGGCACACAAAAAACAACAAGCCGGGCCGCTTTCTCAACAGGGAGAAAACGACCAATGCCCAAGGTCCTGGTCAGCGATACGCTGAGCCTAGCCGCCGTGCGCGCGTTCGAGGAACGCGGCATCGCGGTTGACGTCAAGACCGGTCTGTCGGCCGACGAACTGAAATCCATCATCGGCCAGTACGACGGCCTCGCCATTCGCTCGGCCACCAAGGTTACGGCCGACGTGCTGGCCGTGGCGGAAAACCTCAAAGTGGTCGGCCGGGCCGGCATCGGGGTGGACAACGTGGACGTGCCCGCCGCCAGCCAGCGCGGCGTGGTGGTCATGAACACCCCGTTCGGCAACGCCATCACCACGGCCGAGCACACCATCGCCATGATGATGGCCATGGCCCGCTCCATCCCCGAGGCCAACGCCTCGACCCATGCGGGCAAGTGGGAGAAGTCCCGCTTCATGGGCATGGAACTGTTCGGCAAGACGCTGGGCGTCATCGGCTGCGGCAACATCGGCGCCATCGTGGCCGACCGGGCGCAGGGCCTGAAGATGCGGGTGGTGGCGTTCGATCCCTACCTGTCGCAGGAACGCGCCGTGGAACTGGGTGTCGAGCGGGTGGACCTCGACGACCTTCTGGCGCGGGCCGACATCATCACCCTGCACACCCCGCTGACCGATGGCACGCGTGGAATCATCAATGCTGCTGCCCTCGCCAAGACGAAAAAGGGCGTATGCATCGTCAACTGCGCGCGCGGCGGGCTGGTGGTCGAGACCGACCTCAAGGAAGCATTGGACAGCGGCCATGTGCGGGCCGCTGCCCTGGACGTGTTCGAGGCTGAACCGGCCAAGGCGAACGCGTTGTTCGGCATGGACAACGTTGTCTGCACCCCGCACCTTGGCGCCTCGACCGAGGAAGCGCAGGAGAATGTCGCTCTCCAGGTGGCCGAGCAGATGGCCGACTACCTGCTGACCGGGGCGGTCACCAATGCTCTCAACATGCCCTCCGTTTCGGCCGAGGATGCGCCGCGCCTGCGCCCCTACATGCGGCTGGCCGAACAGATCGGCAGCTTTGCCGGGCAGATCACCCGGACGAGCATTTCCCACGTCACGGTGGAATATCGCGGTGACGCGGCGGCGCTGAACGTCAAGCCGTTGACCGCCATCCTGTTGCAGGGCCTGCTCGCCCCGCAGATGGAAAGCGTCAACATGGTCAACGCCCCCCTGATCGCCAAGGAACGGGACATCCAGGTGTCCGAAGTCCGCACCGAAAGCAGCGCCGACTATCATTCCGTGGTGCGCCTGACCGTGACCACGGAACGCCAGACCCGCACCGTGGCAGGCACGATGTTCGGCGGCGACAAGCCACGCATTATCGACATCAACGGTGTGCCGGTGGAGGCCGAACTGGGCCGCCACGTCCTCTATGTGGTCAATGAGGACAAGCCGGGATTCATCGGGGCGCTGGGCACGGTGCTGGGGTCCGGCGGGGTCAACATCGCGTCCTTCCACCTGGGCCGAGATGCCGAAGGCGGCCGGGCCATCGCCCTGGTCAGCGTTGATGCGGCCGTGCCCGAAGGCGTGCTCGACGAGGTTCAGGCCTTGCCCCATGTGGTGCAGGTGATGGCTCTGGAGTTCTCGTAAGTATTGGCACTATCGGCCGAGCCTTGTTTCTGGCTCGGCCGAAAGTCCACATGATGATCGGGTGTATTGGCGCGAATAGTTTGCTACACTCCGCCCAAATCGAGCGTCAGGTGGAGGGGAAGAGGCACGATGAATGAGCTGAGTCGGCCCGGTGAGGCGGCAGACGTTGAACACACCATCGATCTTTTGATCGCGGGCAAGTACCTGTCTGTCACCGACAGCAGCGATCCCTTGGGGCACAAGGTTTTTGAACTGGCCCAGACGCTTCACAAGCGTGCCAAAGGCGAACTGGTCCGCATCGTCGATATGTCGGTCAACGCCAACGAGGCGGTAACCTCGACAGCCGAGATCATGCGCGCCGTGCGTGAAGTCGATCACCGCACCCACGCCATCGCGGCGGCGGCCGACGAAATGGTCGCCAGCGTCAAGGAGATCGCCCGCAACTCGGACGACGCCGCGGCCGACGCCGCGCTCGCCCGTGACGCCGCCGACACGGCGCGCGACGCTGGTGACAACGCCGTGCGGACGATGGAAACCATCACCCGCGCGGTCGAGGAGGCCGCCGGAAAGGTCGAGGGGTTGGCCGACGCCTCCCAGCAGATCGGCGACATCGTGCAGCAGATCGAGGCCATCGCCAAGCAGACCAACCTGCTGGCCCTGAACGCCACGATCGAGGCGGCGCGGGCCGGGGATGCCGGCAAGGGCTTTGCCGTGGTGGCGTCCGAGGTCAAGAACCTGGCCATGCAGACCGCCCGCGCAACCGAGGATATTCGCTCGCGCATTGCCAACCTGCGCGGTGAAATGAGTTCCATCGTGCAGTCGATGGAGGAGGGCGCCCAGGCCGTAGAACAGGGCCGCGAGGTGATTTCCTCGACCGGCGACGGGATGCGCGACGTGCTGCTGCGCATCGAAAGCGTGAGCAGCAAGATGCAGGAAGTTGCCGCCATCCTGAACCAGCAGAATGCCGCCTCGGGCGAGATTTCCGAGGGCATCGGCACGATTGCGCAGATGGCGTCGGCCAACGTGGAGTCCGTGGGCTCCATCCTGACCGTGATGGATCATGCCGACAACCTGATCGCCAAGGGTATCAGCGAACTGGCCGAGCAGGAAATCCAGGACTTCACCGTGCATGTGGCGAAGTCCGATCACATGATCTGGCGCAAGCGGCTGGCGGAAATGGTGGCCGGCCGCACCACCCTGAATCCTGACGAGCTTTCCGACCATCATTCGTGCCGTCTGGGCAAGTGGTACGATGCGCTCAAGGATACCGAGGTGCGCAACCACCCGGCCTTCACCAAGCTGGCCACTCCCCATCGCGATGTCCACGCGGCGGGAATCGAAGCGGCGCGACGCTATAACAACAACGACCTGGATGGCGCCCTCGAATACATCCAAAAGGCGGCGGATGCCTCCGTTGGTGTGATGAAGTATCTCGACGAGATCGCCAACCGTTAGTCCGCAGGCATGCGTTCAGACACCCGGCCGGCCAGGGAGATCCCAGGCCGGCCGCTGTTTTTTGTGCGCCTGCGAAGGGTCAGTCACGAAGGAGTCCCAATCCCGCAACAATACCTTCCCTGGAACCCCGAACGGATTAGCCGGATCGTACTGCTACTTCAGGGCGGAACGGGGACGGTTGATGAACGGTGTTTCATTCCTTGCTGCGGCGGCGCACCACATGCAGGCCGGCGTGGCGGTCACCGACCGGGAAGGGCTCTATGTCGATTTCAACCAGCACTTCTGCGACCTGCATGGCTATGCGCGCGAAGACCTGATCGGCCGCCACTTCACGGAGGCCAGCCCGGAGCACTTCCGCGAGCCCCTGCGCCGCTTGCACGACACCTTCTTCGTGAACGGCAAGGAGGCGCCGTCCTATTGGCAGTTGCGCCGCAAGGACGGCAAGGAGATCTACGTCAAGTCGCACTCATCGCTGTACCGCAGCGAAAGCGGGGCGCCCTACCGCGTTACCACGATGGTCGACATGACCGACCGCTATCGCCTGGAACGGGAACTGGCCCGCGAGAAGGAATGCGCCGAGGCCGCCATCGGTCAGTTGCGAGCCACCCAGCGCAATCAGCTTCAGGCCGAGAAGATGGCCTCCCTTGACGACTTGCTGTGCGGCGTCGCCCACGAGTTGAACACGCCCATCGGCGTCACCCTGACCAGCACGACCCACTTGGTGCGCAAAGTCGAAGACCTCAAGCAGGCGTTGGCCGATGGTACTTTGACCCACGGCGAGTTGACCCGCTTCCTGCGCACTGCCGAGGATACCCTGGCCCTGCTGCGCGCCAGTACGGAGCGGGCCAGTACGGTGGTCGACAGCTTCCGGCAGGTGGCCGCCGGGCGCAATCACGAGGACCCGGTGCCCATCAAACTGCGCGCTCATGCCGATGCGGTGGTGCACTCGATGGCCCACCTCATCGTCGGCCGGCCCATCGAGTTGCAGGTTGAGATCGCAGACGATCTCCAGATCACCACCCATCCCGGTGTCCTGGCGCGCTGCATCACTGCACTGCTCGCCAATGCGCTGGAACACGGCATGACCGACCGTCCGGCCAGCCGTGGGCTCGGTCGGGTGCTGCTGTGGGCCGGCCGGGCCGAGGACACCGTGACCATCACCGTCCGCGACAACGGCGAGGGCATCAAGGGCAAGGACCTGCCCCGCGTGTTCGATCCGTTCTTCAGCGGCGCGCGCCAGTTGGGCCGCACCGGGCTTGGCCTGCACATGACCTACAACCTGGTCACCCAGACGCTGGGTGGCACGATCTCTGTGGAATCAGTGCGCGGTCACCATACAGCTTTCCGAATGACCATTCCGCTCGACGTCCGCCAGGACCGGCACCGCAAAACCCATTGACCGGATGCCCACTGACCAGAATTGAGAGAATGATCGTGATGGCAGGGCAGACTATTCCCCCCGTCGAGGATGACGATGATCTGGGCTCGGCGACCGAGTTGCACCGCCTGGCCTTGCTGGGCGGCCTTGCGCCCGGCATCGCGCACGAGGTGAACACCCTGCTGGGCGTGGTGGTCACGGCGGCGTCCCACTTCACCGTCCTGCGGCGAACCCTGGTCGAGCGACTGGAGGGCGACAGCCTGACGCGCCGCGACCTGGACACTTATCTGGAGGGCGCCCACAAGGCCGAGCGCATCATGCTCACCAACCTGGAACGGGCCGCCGCCCTGGCCCGCAGTTTCAAGCATGTGTCGGTGGCCCAGCATCACGAGGACATTCAGCACCTTGTGCTGCTCGGCACGCTGGAGGACGTGATCCAGTCGGGCCATGGCCTGCTGCGCACCCTGCCGCATTCGCTGCACCTCGATTGCCCGCCTGACATGGAGGTGGACACGGTACCGGGCGCCCTGGCCAGCATCCTGCTCAACCTGCTGTCGAATTCGGCCAAGCACGCCTGTCCGGCCGATGTCTGCCGGACCGATCCGGTGGCCATCACCGTGGCCGCCCGCATCTGCGACGCCGAGACATGGTCCCTGACCTATGCCGACACCGGATGCGGCATTCCCGCCCATCTGGCCGACCGGGTGTTCGAGCCCTTCGTGACCACGCGGCGCGGCGCCGGGGGCAGCGGCCTCGGCCTGTCCATCGTGCGCACCATGGCGGCCGAGGTTCTCGGGGGCAGGGTCGAACTGACCTCGGCCCCCGGCGTGGGGACGACCTTCCACTTCATATTCCCGCGCACGCGGGCCATTGCCAAGGATGGAGGCTGCCATGCATGACGACAGGCTGTTGTTCCTGCGCCAGGACGGGCCGTCGGCGTCCCTGTCGGACGACCTGCGCGGCGAGCCGTGGCTGCTGCTGGTCGTTGACGACGAGGAGCAGGTTCATGCTGTAACGCAACTGTCCCTTGACGGGGTCAGCTTCCAGGGCCGGCCGGTGCACCTGCTGTCCGCGTACTCGGCGGCCGAGGCGTCGGCCATCCTGCAGGCCGAGCCGGACGTCGCCCTGATCCTCCTCGACGTGGTCATGGAAACCGAAAACGCCGGCCTGTCCCTGGTGCGCTGGATCCGCCGCGACTTGGGCAACCGTGACATCCGCATCATCCTGCGCACGGCCCATCCGGGACACGCGCCGGAGCGGCGGGTGATCCTCGACTACGACATCAACGACTACAAGACCAAGACCGAGTTGACCTCGGATCGGCTGTTCTCCGCCGTGGTCGCCGGGTTGCGGTCCTACGAGCAGGTGCGCACCATCAGCCGCCTGCTGGCCGACGTGAAGGTGGCCCAGCGCGCCACGGTGTTCGCCCTGGCCGATTTGGCCGAGCACCGCGATACCGACACCGGCGCCCACATCCGCCGGGTCCATGACCTGTCCGTGGCGGTGGCGGAACGGCTGCGCAGCCGGGGGCACTTTGCCGCCGAGATTGATGACCGCTTCATTGAGGGCATCGGGCTGGCCAGCACCTTGCACGATGTCGGCAAGGTCTCTGTGCCTGACCATGTGCTGCGCAAGCCGGGGTCCCTGGACGCGCGGGAGTGGGAAGTCATGAAGGCCCATACCATTTCGGGCGGCGCCATCCTGGCGCGCTCCGCGTCGCTGCTGGGCGGGCAGGGGTATCTGGCCATGGGGGCCGAGATCGCCCGTCACCACCACGAACGCTTCGACGGCAGTGGCTATCCCGATGGGCTGAGCGGCGAAAGCATTCCCTTGTCGGCTCGCATCACGGCGGTGGCGGACGTGTACGACGCCCTGATCTCGGCCCGTCCCTACAAGGACGCTTGGGAGCCTGAACGCGCCCTGGCGGTGATGCGTGGGGAGGGGGGACGGCATTTCGACCCGCTCGTCCTTGACGCCTTTCTGGACATCATGGCCAACCGTCTTTGAACACTCGAATTTTTCGGCGAATTTTCCGGTGAGGATGCAGCATGACCCGTGACGATGCCCCGCTTGTTTTCCGCCCCGATCCGGTTTCTGGCGCCGAACCGGCTGTCCCGGAGCACCCATGGCTGGAGCACCCCTGGACTGTTCTGGTGGTCGATGACGAGCCCGAGGTTCACAAAGTATCGTGGCTGGTCCTGGAGGAAATCCGCTTTCGCGGGCGGCCCCTGCATCTGGTCGGTGCCCAGTCTGCCGCCGAGGCACGCAAGGCACTGGCCGAGAACCCCGATACCGCCGTCATCCTGCTCGACGTGGTGATGGAGACCGAGGATGCCGGCCTGCGGCTGGTGCGCGAAATCCGCCAGGACATGGGCAATCAGGCCGTCCGCATCATCCTGCGCACCGGGCAGCCCGGTCAGGCGCCGGAGCGGCGTGTCGTGGTCGATTATGACATCAACGACTACAAGGCCAAGAACGAACTGACGGCCGACAAGCTGTTCACCACGGTGATCGCCGCCCTGCGCGCCTACGAGGACATCCGCACCATCGAGCGGTTCCGTGAGAACGCCTTCGGGCAACTTGGCGACCAGCTTGGCCTGATGCACGACGTTCTGTCCATGTGCCCCGCCCCGGTGGCGGTGATTGGCTGCGACGGCGTGGTGTCGTCGTGCTCGACGGCTTTTGCCGCCGCGCTCGGCCTGGAGTGGCGGCATCTGATCGGCGAGCCGCTGGCCCCCCTGCTGCCTGCCGTGGACCGCGCGTTGACCGCCGCCGACGGGACGGGCTACGCGGTGGTGGACGGGGTTGCGGTGCGCCTGCGCCGCGACGAGGCGGGGGCGCCGGCCGGAGCCGTGCTGCGGCTGGAGGAGGATCTGTCATGAGTATTATTGGCGCTGCCACCCCTGGACAGGAAATGCTTAGTCTGCGTGGGCTGAGCTTTCTAGTGGTCGATGACAACCGATACATGCGCAATCTGTTGCGCGGTATCCTGGCGGCCTTTGGCACCAAGGACGTGCGTGAGGCCGGCGACGGGGCCGATGCCTTCAAGGAACTGCGCCACTATTGTCCTGACATCATCATCAGCGACAATTACATGTCGCCGCTCGACGGTATTGAGTTCACCCGCATGTTGCGGACCAGCCGCGACAGCCCGGCACCCATGGTCCCGGTCATCATGGTGACCGGCTACACGGATCTGCACAACGTGGTGGCGGCCCGCGACGCCGGTGTCCATGAGTTCCTGGCCAAGCCGGTGTCGGCCCATGCCCTGTACGGCCGCATCCATAATGTGCTGACCAAACCCCGGCCGTTCGTGAAGGTCGGCAGTTACTTTGGCCCGTGCCGCCGCCGCCGCCACCACGCCAACCGTGACGGCCGGCAAGAGCGCCGGGTGGCCCAGTGCGACCTGGTCGATCCCGGTCCCATCGGACCGTTCTTGGTCGAAGGATTACACCAATAATTATCCATTCCGATCGCTATGTGAACAATGTTTGCCACATTAATTAACAGTTATAATGCGGTAATATATGGCCTGGACAATGGTCATAAAATTGAAAAAGAAATGGTAATTATTATAGAAATATGAAATTCTTATCCTAGCGCCAAGGATGTTGTTTGTCTGTTCTAAAGCAGGCGCCGTGCCCTTGGGGTTGGGGGAACGTTGGAGGTGTTCAATATGAGGGCGTTGTCGGATCTACGCATCGCGACCAAGATATTCATTGTCATCGGAATGATGGGTGCCGTTTCGGTTGGTATCGCCATTCTGGGGGTTGTTGATCTCAGCAAGCTGAGCGCTACGGCCGATGAGCTTGGTGTGGCGGCGAATGAAGTCCGGTTGGGAGCCAGCATCGGGCAGAACGTCCTCGAACTTAATCGGTATGAATATCGTCTGGCGGCCAGCCCCGAGTACTATGACGAAGCGGTTGCCGGCGTGGCCCGCGCCAAGGCGCAGATCGAGGATCGGCTTACCCGTCTCGAAGTCACGGCGGGCGAAACGCGCGGCGCAATGCTTCAGACCCTCCGCCAGCAGTACATGGTTTATATCAAGGAACTTGAGCACACCATCGAGGTCGCCGGGTCGGTCAAAGATCAGATCACTCTCGGCGCCGCACAACAGGCCGTCCTTGAAAGTGTCCGGGCCAGTCGGGCCGACGCCGCCGCGCTCGGCAAAACAACGACCGAGTTCGTGAATCTGGTGGACAAGCGGAGCGAAACCCTATCGGCCTTCGCCAATGAAACCGCGGAAAGCACGACGCTCCTGATGATCGTGGCGTCTGCAATCGGCGTGGCGGCTGGAGTCATTCTCGGTATTTTTATTGCGAAAAGCGGCATCACCACGCCGTTGGCCCGCACCATCGTACCGCTGCGGCAACTGGCCGAAGGCGAGCTTGATGTCGAGATCATCGGCATGGAGCGCGGCGATGAAGTGGGTGAGGTGGCTCGCGCCCTCGAAATCTTCCGTCAGAACGCTACGGAGCGCGCCGAGGCGCTGGGTCGGGAACGCGCCGAGGAACAGCGCCGCATGGAGCGTGGCAAGCGCATGGAGCATCTGACGTTGGCGTTCGACGATTCCGTGACGCGCCTGTTGGGCAGCGTTGCCGGATCGGTCGAACATCTGCACGACGCGGCGGAATCCCTGTCCAGTGCCTCGCAGGAAACCAACGCCCAGTCGGCCGCCGTGGCGGCTGCAACCGAGGAAGCCTCGGCCAACGTGCAGACGGTCGCCTCGGCCACCGAGGAACTCTCCAGTTCCGTGAACGAGATTGGCATCCAGGTTCAGAAGTCGAGCGAAATTGCCGCTCGCGCCGTCGAGCAGGCCGAAAAGACCAACGTGACCATCGAAGGATTGGCCGCCGCAGCCGGACGGATCGGCGAAATCGTCAAGCTCATCACCGACATTGCCAGCCAGACCAACCTGCTGGCCCTGAACGCCACAATCGAGGCAGCGCGTGCCGGGGACGCCGGCAAGGGGTTCGCGGTCGTCGCCAACGAGGTCAAGCAACTGGCCAGCCAGACCGCGCAGGCGACTAAGGATATCGCACAGCAGATTGCCAACGTGCAGGCCGAAACACAGGGTGCCGTGGACGCCATCCGCACGATTACCGCCACCATCCAGGAAATCGACCAGATCGCTACGGCCATCGCCAGCGCTGTGGAAGAACAAAACGCTGCCACGCTGGAAATTTCTCGCAACGTTCAGGAAGCCGCCCAGGGAACCGAACAAGTTTCGGCCAACATCGCCGGAGTGTCGGAAGCCGCAGGGCACACCGACGCCGCGTCGCAGCGGGTGTTCAGTTCGGCCCAGGAATTGCAGACCGAAGCAGAGACCCTGCGGACTTCCGTGGAAGGATTCCTGTCCGATATCCGGGCGGCCTGATCCCATTTCCAATTGCGTCGATGACCCAAAGAGAGTAGACAGCTTTACCGCCGGTTCCGGGCTCTCCGGGGCCGGCGGTGCCGTGTCCGGCTCTCCGTTAGCGCCTTCCTGGGAAGTGGTCCCGATGACCGATACCGCCAACAAGGCTCTTTTGCCGACCGGCCTGCGCGATGTGCTGCCGCCCGACGCGGCGCGCGAGGGGCATGCCGTTGATCGCCTGCTGTCGGCCTTCGTCCGCCACGGGTACGAGCGCGTCAAGCCGCCGCTGATCGAGTTTGAGGAAAGCCTGCTCGACGGCCCCGGCATGGCCACCGCCAAGGATACCTTCCGGGTCATGGACCCGGTGTCGCAGCGCATGATGGGCCTGCGCGCCGACATGACCATTCAGGTGGCGCGCATCGCCACCACCCGCCTGTCCCACGCTCCGCGCCCTTTGCGTCTGGCCTATGCCGGACAGGTTCTGCGGGTCAAAGGCGACCAAATCCGCCCCGAACGTCAGTTCACGCAGGTTGGCGTCGAACTGATCGGTCCGGTCGGTCCGGCCGCCGATGCGGAGGTGATCGTGCTGGTCGCCACCGCTCTGGCCGATCTGGGGGTCGAAGGGGTGAGCGTTGATCTCAACCTGCCGTCGCTGGTCCCCGCGCTGTGCGATGACCTGGACCTGTCGCACGATGCCCGCGACCGCCTGCGGGCCATGCTTGACCAGAAGGACGTCACCGCCGTGCGCGGCCTGGGGGCCGAGGCCGCCTCGCTGTTCGGCGAGCTGCTGGGCTGCATCGGCCCGGCCGACGACGCCCTGGCCTGCCTGCGCCGCCTGGACCTGCCGCGCGCCGCCGCCGACCGCCGCGAACAGCTTGAGGCCGTCGTCGCCCTGGTTCAGGCTGGTGCGCCGGGCATCGGCCTGACCGTTGATCCGGTCGAAAATCGGGGTTTTGAATATCATACCGGTGTCAGTTTCAGCCTGTTTGCGGCCCGTGCGCGGGGCGAACTGGGCCGGGGTGGCCGTTACCGCGCTGGCGTGGCGCGCGAGAAGGCCGTTGGCGCCAGCCTGTTCATCGACGCGGTGGCCGATGTCCTGCCGCCGCTGGCCGAACCGCGCCGTCTGTTTCTGGCCGCTGCCGACCGGCCGCTGGCCGCCCGGTTCCAGGCCGAAGGCTGGGTGACCGTGGCGGCGTTGGAAGACGGTGTCGACCTCGAAGCCGAGGCGCGGCGCCTGCGTTGTTCCCATTACACCGCCGGGGGCGCCGTCAAGGCCGTCGCTCCGGGCTCAGATCGGGGTTAAGTGCATGACGAACGTGGTGGTCGTCGGGTCCCAATGGGGCGATGAAGGCAAGGGCAAGGTGGTCGACTGGCTGGCCTCGCGGGCGGATGTTGTGGTGCGCTTCCAGGGCGGCCACAACGCGGGGCATACACTGGTGGTCAACGGGGTGAGCTACAAGCTCAGCCTGCTGCCGTCGGGCGTGGTGCGCGGCACCCCGTCGATCATCGGCAATGGCGTGGTCATCGACCCGTGGGCGCTGGTGGCCGAGATCGAGAAGATCAGGGGCCAGGGCGTGACCATCGACCCGAGTGTCCTGAAGATCGCCGAGAACGCGTCGCTCATCCTGCCGCTGCACGGCATCCTTGACCAAGCGCGCGAAGCCGCCGCCGGCAAGGGCAAGATCGGCACCACCGGGCGCGGCATCGGCCCGGCCTATGAGGACAAGGTGGCCCGTCGCGCCATCCGCGTCTGCGACCTGGACGATGACGCCGCCCTGGAAATGAAGATCGACCGCCTGCTGGCCCACCACAACGCCCTGCTCAAGGGCCTGGGTGCCGAGCCGGTGGACGGTCAGGTCCTGTGGGATCAGGTCAAGGAAATCGCGGCGCAGATCCTGCCTTACGCCAGTCCTGTGTGGCGCGACCTGGACGACTACCGCAAGGCCGGCAAGCGCATCCTGTTCGAAGGCGCCCAGGGCGCCCTGCTCGACGTCGACCACGGGACCTATCCGTTCGTCACCAGTTCCAATACCCTCAGCGGCCAAGCCTCGGTCGGGTCGGGCATGGGGCCGGGCGGCATCGGGTACGTGCTGGGCATCACTAAGGCCTACACCACGCGCGTCGGTGAAGGCCCGTTCCCGACCGAGTTGTTCGACGACATCGGCGCCCGCATCGGCGAGCGCGGCCGCGAGTTCGGCACCGTGACCGGGCGCAAGCGCCGCTGCGGCTGGTTTGACGCCGTATTGGTCCGCCAAGCCGTCAAGGTCGGCGGCATCAATGGCATCGCCCTGACCAAGCTGGATGTCCTGGACGGCTTCGATGAACTGAAGGTGTGCACCGGCTATCGCCTGGACGGCAAAGTCATCGACTATCTGCCGGCCTCGATGACGGCCCAGGCCTCGGTCGAGCCGATTTATGAAAGTTGGGAAGGCTGGTCGCAGAGCACCGAGGGGGCGCGCTCCTTCGCCGACCTGCCGGCCACCGCCGTCAAGTACGTGCGCCGCATCGAGGAACTGATCGAGGCCCCGGCAGCCCTGCTGTCGACCAGCCCCGAGCGGGACGACACCATCCTGATGCGCGACCCGTTCGCCGACTGATGAAGGACCCCTCGGTGCCGGTTGTCACACCGGCGCCGTGAAGGCCCGGTGGTGCCGGTTGTCATACCGGCGCCGTGATGGCCCGGCCGGTGCCGGTTGTCATACCGGCGCCGTGAAGGCATAGTACCCGCAGCAGCCCTGGAGGGCGGGCGAGGGGATTAAGGGTGGAGGCGGCCATGGCGAACCAGGCCCCGGCCACAGCGGGGGCGGCCAGCGGGTCGGTCGTCCTGCGCGACCGGTTCGAGATCGATCCCGCCAAACCGTTGCCGGACCTGTCCAGTCCGCAGGCGGTGGCGTATCACTGCGAGGATCGCCGGGGGGCTGGTCGTTCGCTGATGGCGCTGATCTGCCGTCCGGATCTGCCGGTGCGGGCTGGCGCCATGCGCTCGCTCAAGGGCGTTCAGGCGGGCGGGATGCTGCACCTGATCGACTATGGCGTGGTGGACTGGCCATCGGCCAACCGCCGGCTGGTCGCGGTGGTGTATGAAAGGCCGGCTGGCTCGCGCGTCATCAAGGCGCCGAGTACCAGGTTCGATCCGATCCCCGAAAATCAGATCATCAAAAAGGTCATCAAGCCGCTGGTGACCGCGCTGACCGAGATTTCGACGCGCGGCGTGACCCACCGCGCGGTACGCCTGGACAACCTGTTCTGGTTCGACAAGACCAAGGAACGCCTGTGCCTGGGCGACTGCACGACCGCGCCGCCAGGGTTTGACAATCCCGCCGCCTATGAACCCGTGGACATGGCGCAGGCCAATCCCGAAGGGCGCGGCCAGGGCTATCCCAAGGACGATCTTTACGCCCTGGGCCTGACCGTAGTGTCGCTGCTGACCGGCCGTGACATCACTGAGGGCTGGACCACCGACGCGGTCGTGCGCGCCAAACTGGCCCAGAGCACCTATGCCGCCTTCTCCTCCGAGGGTCGGGTTCCCCTGAACCTGATCGAGTTCGTGCGTGGCGTCTTGTGCGACGATCCCAAGGATCGTTGGGATCTGGAAAACGTTGATCTGTGGCTTCAGGGCCGCCGGCTGACGCCGATCCAGACCAAGCCGGCCCGCCGCGCACAGCGGCCGTTCAAGTTCGAGGGCCGCGAGATATTCACCATGCCCGAACTGGCGCACGCCATGGCGACGCGCTGGGATCTGGCAGCCGCCCCCATCCTTGATGGCCGGCTGGAAGTGTGGCTTCGGCGGGGACTGGAGGATAACGAGTCGGCCGACGCCGTGGCCACCTCCATCCGCATGGCGCAGGCTCAAAGTAACGATCCCCGGCAGTCCTCGGACCTGACCATCGCCCGTGTGTTGATCGTGCTCGACCCTCGCGCACCGCTGCGCTACCGCGAGGTCCGCACCACCCTGGACGGCTTTGGCACGGCCATGGCGACCGCGCTCATGCAGGGGCGGCCGTTGCGGTCCTATGCCGAAATCCTCAGCCGCGACCTGGTCAAGTACTGGATCGAGGGGCAGGGCATGTACAACCCCGAACTCGGCCACTTCGAGAGCCAGTTCAAGGACCTGACCGCCAACCTGTCGACCCCGATGATGGGCTTTGGCATCGAGCGTTGCCTGTACGAGGTCAACGAGAACCTGCACTGCCAAAGCCCCTTGATCGAGGGGGAATACGTCACCGAGATTCGCGAGCTTCTGCCCGCCCTGGACCGCATCGCCGCCCGCACCGATCCCAAGACAAAGCCGATGGACCGCCACATCGCGGCCTTCATCAACGTCAAGTGGGAACGCGACACCAAGGTGCAGTTCCGCGCCCTGAACGACCCTGATCCGCAGCGCGCCGCGATCGGGATGCTCAGCCTGCTCGCCATCCTGCAGTGGCGCCTGGGGCCGCCGGCGCTGCATGGCCTGTCGGGATGGCTTGGCGCGCAGTTGCAGCCGATCATTGAAAGCTTCCATGGCCGGACGCGGCGCAAGGAACTCGAACGCCAGATCCCGCAAATCATCCGCAAGGGGATGCTGCCGGAACTCTACAACCTCCTCGACGACCAGGAGGAACGGGCCAAGGACGTTGAGGGTTTCGCCTGGGCCCGCGCCGAGTACAGCGCCTCGACCCAGCAACTCAAGGCGCTGGAGACAGGCCGCATCGCCCGCGATGAACAGGCCGAGATGCAGGGCCGGCAGGCGGCCGCCATGGTGTCGATGGTGGCCGCCATCGTCAGCATCGGTATCGTCCTGGTGATGAGGTTGTTCTGATGGCCAAGAAGAAAATTCCTCCGCCGGTCGTGCGCCGGCAGTCCGCCGGTCCGTCCAACATGAGCGTGAACATCCTGATTGTCCTCGCCGGCCTGGTGATGGTGGCCTTTTTCATGCCCACCTTGCTGCTGCTGGCGTTCGCCATGCTGCCGACGTTTGTGGCGATGGTGGTTGACCGGGGACCGAAACGCTATGGCGGTGCCACGGTCGGCGGCCTGAACTTCGCCGGTGTTGCGCCCTATCTGATGGATTTGTGGACCGGCGCGAACGACGTGCCGCACGCCCTGACCATCATCAGCGACGTGTTCACGTTGGTTGTGATCTTTGGCGCGGCGTCGTTCGGGTGGTTGCTCTACAGCGCTACGCCGGGCGTGGTCGGGGCGTACATCGGCATGACCTCGACCCGCCGCATAGCCGCCCTGCGCAGCCGCCAGCAGGACCTGCTGCGCGACTGGGGGCCGGAGGTCGCCCAGCAGGAGGGGCAGGGCGCGCCCAATGACGACAGTGAAATCGTCGAGTCCTGACACTGCCTCCTTCTCAGCTTTCGGCCTCCAGCCGTTCGATCAGGGCGCGCATGTCGGCGGGCAGGGGCGAGTCAAAGCTCAATGTCTCGCCGGTGATGGGATGGACGAAGCCGAGGAGGCGGGCATGCAGGGCCTGACGGGTGAACCCGCTCACCACTGCCTGGGCGGCGGCCGTGATGCCCTTGCGGCGGCAGGAGCCGTACAGCGGATCACCGACCAGGGTGTGACCGACGTAGGCCATGTGGACGCGGATCTGGTGGGTGCGCCCGGTCGCCAGACGGCATTCGATCAGCGACACCGCGCCATCCAGGAACGACTTCACGGTCCGGTAGCGGGTCAGGGCAACCTTGCCGCCGCGTTTGACCACGGCCATCTTTTGGCGGTTGCTGGGGCTGCGGCCGATGTTTCCCTCGATTTCGCCAGCCGATGGGCGGGGCGTGCCCCACACCAGGGCCCAATAGGCGCGGTCCACCGTACGGTCGGAAAACTGCGTGGACAGGCCATGATGGGCGGTATCGCATTTGGCGGCCACCAGCAGCCCGGAGGTGTCCTTGTCGATGCGGTGCACGATGCCCGGCCGCCGCACGCCGCCAATGCCCGATAGCGATGCCCCGCAGTGGTGGAGCAGGGCGTTGACCAGCGTTCCGTCGGGGCTGCCGGGTGCCGGGTGGACGACCATGCCGGCCGGCTTGTCGACCACGATCAGGTAGTCATCCTCGTAGATGATGGTGAGCGGAATCGGCTGTGGCATGGGATCGGCCGTCGTCGCCTCGGGCACATCGACGGTCGCCACCTGTCCAGGTTTGACCCGGTGCGAGGGGTCTTCTATCGTCACGCCGTCGATGGTCACGAAGCCGGTCTCGATCAACGCTTTCAGGCGCGACCGCGACAGGTCGGGGACCATGTCGGCCAGCCACTTGTCCAGGCGCCCCCCGCCTTCCTCGTCGGTCATCGGCCGCGTGGTCAGGTGGGACGGCAGGGAGGGTGCGGCGGTTTCGGGCGGTAACGCGTCGTCGTCTACGTCGGGCTCGCTCAGCGAACCCGGTGCGGACGGCGCGAGCACGTCGGGAAAGTCCCCGCTCTCGGACGGGAGCAGGCTGCGCCGACGGGGACGGGACTTGCGGCGGTATGGTTTGGGGCTCACGGGGTCGGGGTGACTCCATAGAAAGGCACATGACAATGAACGGGTCGATGAAACAATGAACGCTGTACGAGGATTGAAGCTGCTCTCGGCCGTGATGGCGATCCTGATCGTGGGAGGACTGGGCCTCCTTGGATATGGGGTGTACTCCAAGCTTGGCGGCAGCGTAAAGAGCGACGCCGAGAGTGGGGTTGTGACGGAGGCCGAGAGTAAGGCCGAGACCGTTGCCGCCGCGCCGCCCGCAGGACCCGTTCCGGTGGCGGAACCGGTTGCCTCGGGCAGGCCGCTGGCATCGTTCGGTGCCCTTGGCCTGGACCAGCCGGCCGGCAGCCGCATCGCCGCAGTCAACACGGACGGGCCGCTGATGACCCTGCGCATCGAAGGCGGCGGCCAGGATGACCGGGTGATGATCGTTGACATGCGGACCGGTCAGTTGATCGGTGCGGTGCACGTCGGCACGCCGGGGCAATGACTGGAAGCAATGACTGGAGCGCCTTCCCATAACCCGGCCGGCCGGCTGGAAGTTCCCTCGGCCGTGTTGGTCGCCTTTCATGACGCGGCCCGAGCAGCCTGGCCCGCCGAATGCTGCGGCCTGCTGGTCGGGGTGAGCGGCGGGGAGGGCGGAATATGGCGGGTCCACCGCGCCGTGGCCTCGCCCAACGTCGCCCCGGCGCGCGGCCCGCACGGCCGCCACGACCGGTTCGAAATCGACCCCGTGGTGCTGCTGGAAGCCCAACGCGCCGCCCGCGCCGAGGGGTTGGCCGTGATCGGCCATTACCACTCCCACCCCGGCGCTCCGGCAACCCCCAGTCCAACCGACCTTGCGCACGCGTTTTATGCCGAGCACGTCTGGCTGATCGTCTCGGTCGATACCGCCGGCCATACGGCCGCAACCGCCTGGCGCCCCGTTCTCCCCGATCCAACGGCCTCGGCGACCGCCTTCCTGCCGATGTCCCTGGATGCGGTCTGAACAGTCCAAAATAACCCTTGCATAACCTGAACCCACCAGCTAGAAATCGCCCCTCGAAAGGCCCCGACGTCCCCATCGTCTAGAGGCCTAGGACACCGCCCTCTCACGGCGGCAACCGGGGTTCGAATCCCCGTGGGGACGCCAATTTTTTCAATGACTTAGAAGCCGCCTTTGGGCGGCTTTTGTCGTTCTTACGGAAAAGCCGGGCTTGGAGCCCGCTGGTCGGCCGCACCGCCCCTTCCTGTAATGGGTGCCCAGGCCGTCACTCGCCCTTCACGACGAACGGCCCAGCCTCTTTCGACGCTGGGCCGTTTACGTTCAGCCGGGGTGCCGTGGGGGTGGGCTTAGTGGCCGCTGGCCATCAGGCCGTCTCTGGCGTGGTATTGCAGGAACTTCAGGACCAGCCGGTTCTGCTCCTTGCTGAGTTGGCTGAAGCGCTCCATGGACTTGAGCTGACCGATCCACTGGTTGGCCAGGAAATGCCCTGGGGTGTGCGCCGTGTGGCAGGTTGCGCAATCGTTCTGGTAGAGCGACGACGCATATTCCCAGACCGGCGCGATGTCGGCGGCGACGTTCTCGGCCGGAAGCCAGATGTCCACGGAGACCGGCATCCAGGTCTGCCCGGTATCGGCCACCACTTCCGGCGTACCGGCCTGAGCATGCTCGACCGTTGGCTTGGCAAGGACCGCCGTGATGATGCGTTGGCCCTTGGCGCCGTAGATGACGCTTTCCGCGCCTTCCTGGCGCCAGCCCGTGACGGTGGCTTGCAGCCAGTCGCCATCCCGGCTCCGCAGGGCGAGGCTGGTGGCCGGCAGCAACTGTCCGGCCGCCTTGCTTTCCCCCTTGGCCAAATAGAAGGGCATGGTCTGCAAGGTGAAGGCCTCGTCGCCCAGGTCGGATGTCGCGGCAACCGATTTGAGCTTGTTGAAGGCCTGGTCGAACGCCTTTTTCATGTCAGGCAGCCGGTGGGCGATGCCTTTGTGGCAGTCGATGCAGGTGTCGCCCGTCTCCAGCGCCTCGGTATGGCGTTTCTGGGCTTCTTCCTTCTGGGTGCTGATGGTCATGGCATCGCGGGTATGGCAACTCCGGCATTCGCGGGAGTCATTGTCCTTCATGCGCGTCCACACCGCCTGTGCCATGCCGAGGTGGTGCTCCTCGTAGGCCTCGGGCGTGTCGAGGGTGCCGAGCAGGTGGTGGTAGAGGTCCTTGCTGGCCCGGATCTTGGCGTTCAGATAAGGCCATCCCGAGGCCGGGACATGGCAGTCCGAGCACCCGGCGCGGACGCCCGAGGTGTTGGTGTGGTGTGCCGACTTCTTGAGGTCTTCATAGGCATACGTCATTTCGTGGCATGACACGCAAAACTCGGTGCTTTGCGTGGACGTCAGGGCGGTATGGACGCCGCCGAGGCCAATGACCGCAAGCACGGCCCCCCCTGCGAGGATGACGCTCCACGCAAGGCCGCTCGGTCGGGTCAGCCAGCGCCAGAACCTCTTGATCATGGTGTGCTCCTTGTCCCGGAGTATGAAGGTCGGCACCCTGCCTGTCCGGGGCGTTGTGGGGTGTCCTTTTGAAAAGCCTAACCCGATGGAGTTAACCTCGTTCGGTGAAAGTTGTATGTCCTCGCTGGAAATGTTATCAGCTTGTAAAGGACGAGCGTCGGTACCTACACTAACGGAGGGGGCAGTGGCCAAGAGCCAGAACGTTCTGCTCATACAGACTGCGGCGGACGATCATACGGATCTGGCGGCGCTGCTCCAGGGCGCGGAAATCGGCGTCCAGAGGGTCAACCACCCTCGCCTGATCGGCCGCTATGCCAATGGCGCCCGCCCGTGCGTCATCGTCTTTGACACCGAGCTTCCGCCGCCTGGCGGTATGGCGGTCATGCAATCGCTCCAGGAGGCCTGCTCCTGTGGGGTGATTGTCCTGTGCGCCAACGCGGACTCCGTGGACTGCATCCTCGGCCTGGAGATGGGGGCCGATGACGTGGTCGCCCGCACCCGCGATCCGCGCGAGATCTTCACCCGCATCCGCCGCCTGATGCAGCGCTCGGCGGAACTGCGGGAACCGGCCAACGAACAAAGCCGCATCGTGTTTACTGACTGGTGCCTGGATCTCGACCGGCGGGAACTGACGCATCAGGACGGGCACCGTGTGCATCTGACCCGTGGCGAGTTCGAGTTGCTTGCCGCCCTGGCCAGCCACCAGGGCCGGGTCATGGCCCGCGATCAGTTGCTTGATCATATCAGCCACCGCGACTGGGCGCCCAACGACCGCACGGTCGATGTGCTGCTGAACCGCTTGCGCCACAAGCTTGGCGAGCCGTCGCGCGAGCCGCGCCATCTGGTTACCGTCCACGGTGTCGGCTACGTGTTCAATCCGTAGAACCCTTTTCCCGGAGCCATCCATGACATCTACCCTGCCGCCCGCGCAAGACCGGGCGTTCCTGTTCGATTGGCTGGCCGCCGTGTTCCTGCGCGAACCCGACACCGCCACCATTGCCGTGCTGCGCGGCGATGACGGCGCGGCCCTGCTTGCCGCTGTCGGCGCCATGCCTGGTCTGGCTGAGGACGCCGCCGCGCTGGGCGCTGCCGTGCGGGCGGTTCATGCGCGCGAAGGCAGCGATGCCGATGCTTCGGTGGCCCTGGCGGCACGGTTTGGCACCCTGTTCCTGGGGGCAGGGGGGGCGGGCAGCGCCCATCCCTATGCTTCGATTTATCTGGAGAAGCGGACGCATGGCGCGGCGGCCGACCGGTCCGCCGCCTTCCTCGCCAGTCATGATCTGGCGGTTGGGGCCGCCATCGTGGAGCCGGCCGACCATATCGCGGTTCAGCTTGCGGCCCTGGCCGAATTGTCGCGTCGCGAGGCTGTTGCCGACCCCGGTTCGGCCGGTTCCCTGGTCGCGGCTCAACACGCCTTCGTTGCCGCTGAAATCCTGACCTGGGTGCCGGAGTTCCGGGCCCGTGTGGAGCGCGATGATCCCAATGGCTACTACGCTGCCGTAGCGCGTTTGGCGGAAAAGGCGGTAACGGGATTTTATGCCGCCGCCTGATTGCCTGATCCTGTTAATGCCCTGATAACAAATCCGTTCCGCGAGTTCACATCCCTCTGGAAGGGCATTTACGTTACCTCGGTACACTGCGCGTCAGATTGCAGGCGAGGCCGTTGAGGTCCCCGTCGTTCCGCAACGATCCAGAGGGAGGACCACATCATGGGATCCGTGTCCAAGCCGACGTCCGCCGACGGTCAAGTCACCCGGCGTTCATTTCTCACCGGCTCGTCGGCGCTGGCCGGCTTGGCGCTGCTCGGCGGCCCCTCCGTCTTGATGGGGTCGCGGGCCGCTCTTGCGCAGGGCGCGTCGGGCACCATTCTGTCAGGCTCGCATTGGGGCGTCTTCCATGCCCAGGTCGAGAACGGGAAGTTCGTGGCCGCCAAGCCGGTGGCCGCTGACAAGTTCCCGACTTCCATGCTCGATGGTCTGCCCGACCTTCTCTATGGCGAGAGCCGCATCAAGTACCCCATGGTGCGCGCCAGCTACCTGAAGAACGGCCCCAAGGCCAATGACGAGATGCGTGGCGCCGACGAGTTCGTCCGTGTGTCGTGGGACAAGGCGATCGAACTGGTCGCCAACGAACTGAAGCGGGTCAAGGATACCCACGGCAACGAAGCCATCTTCGGTGGCTCCTATGGCTGGAAAAGCGTCGGCAAGCTGCACAACTGCCGCAACCTGCTGGGCCGGATGCTGAACCTGCACGGTGGCTACATCAACCACACCGGCGACTATTCGACCGGCGCGTCGCAGGTCATCATGCCGCACGTTGTCGGCCGCCTGGAGGTCTATGAGCAGCAGACCGCTTGGCCGGTGGTGGTCGAGCACAGCGAACTGGTCGTGCTGTGGGGCGCCAACCCCGCCGTGACCAACCAGATCGACTGGATTCTCGCCGAACATGGCGGGTTCGAGGGCTTCAAGGCGCTCAAGGACAAGGGCACGCGGGTCATCGCCATTGACCCGGTGCGCAGCCAGTCCATCGAATACCTGGGTGCCGAGTGGCTGGCCCCGCGCCCGCAGACCGATGTCGCCATGATGCTGGGCATCTGTCACACGCTGGCCTCGGAAAAGCTCCACGACGCCGAATTCCTGGACGGCTACACGGTCGGCTACGAGGAGTTCGAGGCCTATCTGATGGGCAAGGAGGACGGCACCGCCAAGACGGCGGAGTGGGCTGCCGAGATCTGCGAAATCCCTGCCGACACCATCCGCGATCTGGCCCGCACCTTTGCCAAGAACCGCACCATGCTGATGAGCGGCTGGGCCATGCAGCGCATGGACCATGGCGAGCAGGCCCACTGGACACTTGTCGCCCTGGCCAGCATGCTCGGCCAGATCGGCCTGCCGGGTGGCGGTTTCGGCCTGTCCTATCACTATTCGAACGGTGGCACGCCGACCGCCGTCGCGCCGATCCTGCCCGGCATTACCGCCACCGGCAAGTCCGTCGAAGGCGCCGCATGGCTGGAAAAGAGCGGCCTTGCGTCCATCCCGCTGGCCCGTATCTCGGACATGCTGCTCAATCCGGGCAAGACCATCGACTTCAACGGCGAGAAGGTGACCTACCCCGACATCAATCTTGTCTACTGGGTGGGCGGCAACCCGTTCACGCATCACCAGGACACCAACCAGTTGGTCCAGGCGTGGCGTAAGCCGGAAACCGTGATCGTGCACGAGATCGGCTGGACGCCGACCGCCAAGTTTGCCGACATCGTCCTGCCGGCCACCACGTCTTATGAACGCAACGACATCGAACAGGGCGGCAGCTATTCCTTGCGTCTGATGGCCGGGATGCACAAGGTCGTCGAGCCGATGTTCGAATCGCGCAGTGACTTCGACATCTTCAACGACATCGCCAAGAAACTCGGCTACGGCACCGGCTTTGACGAGGGCAAGTCGGAAATGGACTGGATCAAGCAGTTCTACGACGCGGCCCTGGATCAGGCCCGTGGCCGGCGCATCGACATGCCCGACTTCGAGACGTTCTGGAAGCGCACAGATCCGCTGGTGTTCGAGGCTGACGAAGCCGCCAACTCCTTCGTGCGCTATGCCGACTTCCGCGAGGAACCCCTGCTGGAGCCGCTGGGCACCCCGTCAGGCAAGATCGAGCTGTACTCCAAGGCCATTGAGAAGATGGGCTATGACGACTGCCCGCCGCATCCGACCTGGATGGAACCCGTCGAGTGGACCGGCGCGAAGGACTCCAAGTACCCGCTACATGTTTCGACGGCCCACCCGCAGCATCGTCTGCACTCGCAGCTCAACAACACCAGTCTGCGGGACAAGTACGCCATCAGTGACCGCGAGCCGATGCTGATCAACCCCAAAGACGCCGAGGTGCGGGGCATCAAGGACGGCGACATCGTCCGCGTGTTCAACGACCGGGGCGAAATCCTCTGCGGGGCCAAGGTCACCGACGGCGTGCGTCCGGGTGTCCTGCGGATCAGTGAAGGTGGCTGGTACGACCCGGCCAAGCGCGGCGCAACCGGCGGCCTGGACAAGTACGGCAGCATCAACGTGCTGGCCGTGGACAAGGGCACCTCGAAGCTGGCTCAGGGCAACTGCGGCCACACGGTCGTCGCCGACGTGGAGAAGTATGCGGGTGCAGCGCCGCCCGTGAGCGCCTTCAGCGAGCCGCCCGTCCAAGGGTAGGCACGCACCGACCACTACCGAAGCAAAGTGCAGTGGCGGCCCGGCAGGAAACCCTGCCGGGCCGCCTCAATATTCCCGCCCAGGCTTTCCAGCAGGCCGTCCGGCAGTTGTTCGGTCAGGGCTAGGGCCGCCAGACTTCTTCTTTGCCGCTATGTCGGCCTGATCCGTTTCAAGCTCGTGCATAAAGCACGGCGGGGAACTGCACTCGATGGTGACGTTTGGGTCCTCGTCGGGACCGGCGATCTGGGGGCGCTTGGCCATGGGGTTGCTCCTGTGCTGCCCGATCTGTCGTCTCCCTCATATTGGTTGTCGCATGCGGCAACGCCACCGCCCGTGCGCAGGCCGCTTCGGCTTGACTCAGGACCGTGAACAGAAGATCGTGCCCGGCTGGAGCCGTCGCCCCGCGTCCGGGTGGCCCCGAGAGGAGTCCGAGCCGCCCCATGTCCCCGCCGACCGCTGTTCCCCCGCACATCCCGCCGCCAGACCGCCGCCCGGATCAGGGCGTCTACCGTGTGCCGTCCAGCCTGTTGCGGATGGACGTGGCTGGGCGGCTGGCGGTTGCCGGGGGGCTGACCGCCGCGCTGTGGCTGGGTGTCCTGTGGGCAACAGGGTGAGGGTGCTTTGATGGCCTTCACCAAGCCCCACATCGTGTTCGACAACGTCACTCTGGGTTATGAGCGCCACCCGGCGGTACATCACCTGGATGCCGTGCTGGCGCCGGGCACCCTGACCGCTGTCGTTGGGCCGAACGGGGCGGGGAAGTCCACCTTGCTCAAGGGCATCATCGGCACCTTGCGGCCGCTGGAGGGACGCATCGCCCTCAAGGGCATCGCCCGCGACCAGATCGCCTACCTGCCGCAGCAGGCCGAGATGGACCGGTCTTTCCCGGTGTCGGTGTTCGACATGGTCGCCATGGGCCTGTGGCGCCACATCGGGCCGTTCCGGGGACTGTCGCGGCAGTACGAGGACCGCGTGCACGAGGCTATGGCCGCCGTCGGCCTGACCGGGTTCGAGCATCGCGCGGTCGGCTCGCTGTCGGGCGGGCAGATGCAGCGTGCCTTGTTCGCGCGGTTGCTGTTGCAGGACGCCCCGATCATTCTTCTGGACGAGCCGTTCAACGCCATCGACACGCGGACGGCCTCGGACCTTCTGGCCCTCATCAAGCGTTGGCATGGCGAGGAACGCACGGTCGTTGCCGTGCTGCACGACCTCGACCAGGTGCGTGAGCATTTCACCGACACCCTGTTGCTGGCCCGCGAACTGGTCGCCGCCGGCCCCACGGCCGAGGTGATGACCGCCGACAACCTGTTCCGCGCCCGCCAGTTGTGCGAGGCGTTTGACGAGCAGGCCGCCATCTGCGCCCGCGCCACCGGCGGGTGGAGGCTGCGCTGATGCTCGACGGCTTGTTCGGTCCGTTCATCGAATTCGGATTCATGCGCCGCGCCCTGGTCGGCTGCCTCGCTCTGTCCGTGGGGGCGACGCCGGTCGGCGTGTTCCTGATGCTGCGCCGCATGAGCCTGACCGGCGACGCCATGGCCCACGCCATCCTGCCGGGCGCCGCCATCGGCTATCTGGTCGCCGGGCTGTCGCTGGGCGCCATGACGGTGGGCGGCATCATCGCCGGACTGACCGTGGCGTTGCTGTCGGGCTTCGTGACGCGGGCGACCATCCTGCGCGAGGACGCGAGCCTTGCCGCGTTCTATCTGGTGTCGCTGGCGCTCGGCGTTCTGATCGTCTCGACGCGGGGGTCAAACGTGGACCTTCTGCATGTGCTGTTCGGCACGGTTCTGGCGCTCGATAATGCGGCGTTGTACCTGATGGCCGGGATCGCCACGGTGACCCTGGGGGCGCTGGCGCTGCTGTTCCGGCCGCTGGTGATGGAGTGCCTGGACCCGGCCTTCCTGCGCTCGGTCAGCCGGACCAGTTCGCTGGCGCACTATGCGTTTCTGACCCTGGCCGTGCTCAATCTGGTCGGCGGGTTCCACGCCCTGGGGACGTTGATGGCGGTCGGCATCATGATTTTGCCAGCGGCGGCGGCGCGGTTCTGGGCACGCGAGATTTTTGGGCTGCTGGTGGCCGCCGTGCTGATTGCGGTGTTGAGTTCTGTCGCCGGGCTGCTGCTGTCGTATTACTACAATCTGCCGTCCGGCCCGGCGATCATCCTGACGGCGGGCATCTTTTATGGCCTGTCGCTGATCGTCGGGCGGGAGGGCAGCCTGCTCGCCCACTACTGGCCGGGCCGCCACCTGGAGGCCTGAGCCTGTGCGTATCCTGATTTCCCTCGTCGCCGCCTGCCTGATCGCGTTGCCCGCCGCCGCCGAGCCGGTCAGGGCCGTCGCCTCGTTCAGCATCCTGGGCGACATGGTCGAGCGCATTGGTGGAGACCGCGTTGAGGTCACCACCCTGGTTGGCCCCAACGGCGACGGCCACGTCTACCAGCCGACGCCGGCCGACGCCCGCACCCTGGCCGGGGCCGAGCTTTTGGTCGTCAACGGACTGGGGTTCGAGGGCTGGATGGACCGCCTGATTGCCTCGGCCGGATACGCCGGCCCTGTTGTCGTGGCGGCCCGCGACGTGGTGCCCCGCCGCATGGAGGGTAGCGCCACCACAGTTGATCCCCACGCCTGGCAGAGCCTCGGCAACGCCCGCGCCTACGCCCGCACCATCGCCGCCGGGCTGACCGACACCGACCCGGCCGGAGCCGCCGTCTACGCCGCCAACCTCGCCGCTTGGCTCGACGCCATCGCCGCCGTGGGGGCCGAGGTTCACGCCATGGTCGCCGCCCTGCCCACCGAGCGCCGCCGCGTCATCACCTCGCACGACGCCTTCGGGTACTTCGGCGAGGCCTACGGCCTGGACTTCATCGCCCCCCAGGGCGTCAGCACCGAAGCCGAAGCCTCGGCCGGCGACGTGGCCGCGCTCATCCGCCAGATCCGGGCCGAGCGCGTGCCGGCGCTGTTCATCGAGAACATCTCCGACAGCCGCCTCCTCGAACAAATCGCCCGCGAAACCGACGCCGTGATCGGGGGCACGCTGTACTCCGACGCGCTGTCGGACCCCGATGGCCCGGCGGGGTCCTATCTCGACATGATCCGCCACAATGTGCGGGTCATCGGGGCAGCACTGGGGGTGTGATTTCCGCTTACGCGGATGGCTGCCGCCAGCCTGGAGGGGACCTTCAGACCTCCTTGTTTTTATAAACAAAAAGGGGTTCGGGGCCAATGGCCCCAAGCGGGTTTCGGGCGGCAGCCCGACTTATACCAAGCGCCGTATCCTTTGACCGCCTAGTCAATATGGGCTGCCGCCCACGCCCGCTCGGGGTGAACCCCGAACCCCCTTCCTTTCTTCAAAGAAAACAAGAAGGTCTGGAGCTTGCTCCAGGCGGGCCGGGGCGGCAGCCCGGCCGCGCAAGCGGCATTCCAGGGGTCATTTCATACGGCGCTTGGTAT